>VTLG01012930.1_pt1 | contig 33300 bp, 28 predicted proteins | sample 4694571 | NCBI WGS metagenome assembly VTLG01 (sample SAMN12604809, study PRJNA352737) | marine metagenome | biome: ENVO:00000447; feature: ENVO:00000209|ENVO:00000569|ENVO:01000036; material: ENVO:00002151; isolation source: viral sequences binned using virsorter ...
ATAAAAGAGCTTTAATGAGACGTAATTTAATGGAAGAATTAAAAAATAATCCTGATTTTGCTGATACTTTAACATCTCAAACAAGAGATGATATTAAATCTGAGCTTGACCATTCAAGCCAACCATTTAGGTATTTCCTTCATATGCTTGGATTGTAATAAATAATGGCAAATCTAAATCTTCATGGTGATGTATCTAAAAATGAAAAGATACTCCAACTTGCGTACAAAGATTTAATAACATTTGGTAAATTATTCTCTCCTCAAGACTTTTTAGCATCCGCCACCCCAGATTTTCACAACGAAGTCGGTAAGTTATTAATCAATAAAGAAATACAACAATTAGGTCTTGTTTTACCTAGAGACCATGCAAAATCTACTTTAGCCTCTTGCGCAGTTCTATATAGATTCTTATTCGCCTCTCCTGATAAACCTGAATTTATAGCGTGGGTTGGTGAAGCTCAAGACCAAGCTACAGATAATCTTAATTGGATTGCTAATCATATATACTCTAATCCTGCAATTCATTATTATTTCGGAGACTTGCAAGGCGAGAAATGGACAAAAACCGAAATTACATTGACTAATAATTGTAGGATGATTGCAAAAGGAACATCTCAAAGACTAAGAGGAAAAAAGCAATTATCTACAAGATATACTGGAATTATACTCGATGACTTTGAATCAGAGTTAAATACAAAAACTCCTGAGTCTAGGCTTCAAATAAAGAATTGGGTTACAGCAGCAGTATATCCAGCTATCGATTTTGACAAAGGTGGTTTTTTATGGTGTAATGGTACTATAGTTCACTATGATTCATTTTTAAATGGATTGGTTAATGGTTATAAGTCTGCTGAAAAAACAGGAGAAGAATATTCATGGGATATAGTTACTTATAAGGCTATATTAGAAAATGGTAACCCATTGTGGCCTTCACGTTGGCCTCTTGAAAAATTAGAGGAAAGAAAACAATTCTATGTTGACTCAGGAACTCCTGCTAAGTTTTATCAAGAATACATGAACCAAGCAAAATCTCCTGAAGACCAAATATTTGCTGAAGAAGATATAATGGATAATTTATATAGTGGGAATGCAAGATTTAATGAAGAAGCAAACTCTTGGTATTTAAGGTTTGATGATGGGAGTACAGAATATGTTAATATTTACATGGGCGTTGACCCTGCTTCAACACTTAGTATTAAAAATGATTATAGTGTTATTATGGTTATTGGTGTCACTTCTGACAATGATTATTATGTTCTTGAATATTGGAGAAAGAGAGTCTTACCAATGGAGTGTGCAGAGGAGATATTTAAAATCTTTGAACGATATAAACCAATAAAAAGAATAAATATAGAAACTATATCTTATCAGGAGATGTTAAGGGACTATGTTTTTAAGAGAAGTAAAAAGGAAGGAAAGTTTTTACCTGGCATTGAAAAGGGAATAAAAGGTTATGGAAATCAAAAAAAGAAAGATAGGCTATTTGAAGGTCTTCAACCTATGTTTAAAGCTGGGGCTGTTCATTTAAAAAAGAATATGCATGAACTTATAGGAGAACTTCTTGATTTCCCTAAAGGGTCTCATGATGATACTATTGATGCTTTTTGGTTATCCACTCAATACGCAAAAGGAAATCCCAAGGCTGGAAAATCTAAAATGATTAAGAAAAATGGTAAATGGATTTCAAAAAAGAAAAAGTACAATTGGGTGTCTGGTGCACGGACTTGATTATAAAATAATTTAACAGTATATTAGCAGCTATGATACAGAAAGATAAAAGAGCAGAAGCCATACAAGATTTATATCGAGAATGGCATGAGGCAAGAAAAGATTGGGACACTAATGCACGTGAAGATATTGATTTTTATTTAGGAAATCATTTTTCTTCTAATGAAATTGATGCTCTTGAAGAAAGAAATCAGTCAAGCGTTCCTATTGATAGGCTTTATTCTGCTATAGAACAATTTAAAGCAATCATAACATCTAAACCTCCAAAATTTAGTGCTGTTGGAAGAGAAGACTCTGATAATAAACTTGCTAATGTTTGGAAAACTATACTTGAATATACTTGGGATAGGTCTGATGGAGACGAGGTATTTAAACAAGTAATACATGATTATGCTGTAACTGGCCTTGGATACTTTTATGCGTATATTGATAATGAGGCTGACTATGGAAGAGGAGAGGTTAAGTTTAGTTATGTAGACCCGTTTAGAGTTGTAGTAGACCCTAATTCAAGAAATAAATGGTTTGATGATTCAAGCGCTATGATATTATCTACTATTTTAACTGAAAATCAATTACTTAACTTATATCCACAATTATCTAAAGAGATGGATGAAAATAAAAGAGTTATAGATTTAATTGAGCCTTTGGATGATAAAGATGAAACTTATCCAGCTTCACAGAATACAAGAACTGTTGGAACATTTACTCCTGACGTTATAAAAGATAAAGATAGAAGTGAAGGAAGTGATAAATATAGGATGCTTGAAGCTTTTGAAAAAGTTAAAGTTCCATATTATAGGCTTGTAAATTTACAGTCAGGAGAAGAACAAATACTAGATGAAGAAAAATTAAGCGCATTATCTGCAAGCCCTGAAGTTGCAAAGTTATTTGAACGAGGAATAATGGATGTTGTTGAAGTATCTCAAACAAGAATTAAGCTAACAGCGACATTAGGACAAGTTGTTTTATATGAAAGAATTTTAGATACAGATGTATTTCCTATAGTGGCTGTTCCAAATATATGGACTAACACACCATATCCAATGAGTGATGTTAGAAAAAATAAAGATTTTCAGAGATTTTTAAATAAAACGTTATCATTGATAACATCTCATGCACAAGCATCATCAGGTTTAAAACTTTTAATTCCAGCAGGAAGTGTTCATGATATAGAAGAACTAGAAAGAGATTGGGCTAATCCAAATGCAACAATCGAATATGACCCATCTTTAGGTGAACCTCATTTCCCTTCCCCACAACCTCTCGCATCCTCAATTTTGCAATTACCGCAATTGATAGAAAAGTATATGGATTTAAATATGGGTATATTTGAAATGATGCAAGGAAATACTGAAGCTGCTCCTAGAACATCTTCTGCTACGATGATGCTTGAAGATTTTGGGCAAAGAAGAAGTAAGTCTAAATTAAGGGATGTTGAGGGAGCTTTAAGAAGGCTTGGAAGAGTTGTTTTTAATTTAGCAAAATCTCATTATAATTTTCAAAAAACATTTAGAATTGTTCAGCCAAATAATGATTTAAATGAATATACAATTAATAAAAGAATGTATGATGATAAGTCACAAACATTAATGGGAATAGAAAATGATATAAGTGTAGGTGATTTTGATATACGTATTATTGGTAATTCGACTATGCCATCAAATAGATGGGGAGAATGGCAAATCTATATGGAAGCATATCAAGCAGGCCTTATAGATAAAACAGAAGCATTAAAGAAAACAGATATATTTGATAAAGAAGGAGTTCTTCAAAGAACTGATATTATTGAGCAATTACAAGCTCAATTACAACAAGCTCAAGAAGCAGTTAAGAATCTACAAGGTGACTTACAAACAGCACATCGTGAATCTATAGCCTCACGTAAACGAACTGAAGTAGAGAAATTTAAAACAAAATTAAAAGAACAAGAATTTGATTCAAAAACTAAAAATCAAATGGCAACAAACAAACTCAATAGTGCAGTTAGCCTTGAGTCTGAGAGATTACGATTAGGTAGTCAAGCTCGTGAAAAACTTGAGAGATTGCAAAATAAAGGAGAGAAATGATGCAAGACGAATATGACGCACAAACAGATGGACATTATAATAGTGAAACCTCTAATAGTGTAGGGCAGGATGGAGAGGAAACTCAAAGTGAGAATTCTGGAGGATGGGAAGAACAAGCAAAGTACTTTCAATCTGAAAAGGATAAACTTTACGGAGAGAATCAGAAGCTTAAAAAATTAGCTAAAATTGGCGAATTTATTCAAGAACGACCCGATGTAGCTAAGAAGTTGGCAGGATATATACGTGGGGATGAACCTACTGAAAGTTCTGAGCCAGCTATAGAAAGAACTGAATATGACTCTTGGGAAGCCTACAATGACCCATCATCTAAATCTTATCAGGCAAGACAAGAACATTCTGTCAAGGAAATAGACCAGATAGTTCAAGCTAGAGTTGATAGCGCTTTAAGTAATGCTAAAACAGAAAATAATGTTAAGGCTATTGCTGGAAAGTTGGCTGAAAAAGGTTACAATAAAGAAGAAATTAAATCTTTCTTTCAATTTGCAACTGAAGGCCCAACAAAGCATGGATTAGATGGAGCTATAAAAGCTTGGGAGGCTGTTGAAAATCCTGAAAAAGAAAATGTTAACCCATTGGATGCGGTACGCAATACTCAAAATAATCCTCAAACTGGTGGTATTATTCAAGGGCATATGCCTGCGAAAAAAGATGCTACTGATGAGTTATGGAAGAGTGTTTTGGGCGCATCAGGCCCTATGGGCGTAAATGGGAAATTACCTTAAAATAAATAAACTCCCTACTTGAAGGTATGTAAGTACAGTTGATAGAGGGATAAATAGGAGAGTCAAATGGCAATAACAAAAGGCACAGTGTCTTCAACTGATGTCAGCCAAACTGGCGCAGCTGGTAGTGAATTATTTACTGGTTCCGGTGCTTTTGGTGACCTTAGACGAAAACATGATTTTGGCGATAGAGTCGCTGAATTAAGTCCTGTCGAATCTCCATTTTTTGTATATTTAAGTAAGGTAGCAAAGGTACCAACGACTGACCCTGTATTCCGATTTTTGGAAAATAGGTCAAAGATTGATTGGACTTCAAGGAGTTTTGTGTTAGCTTCAGCGCCAGGCGCTGTAACTGCTAATACAGATGTATCTTTTACTGTTAGTGATGCTAATACTCCAGCAAATTCAATCGATTGGTTAGTTAAAGGTATGGTATTTGCAATACAAACAACAGATGGGTCTGAAGCTGATAATGCTGATGATTCTGTAAACCAAGTTCTAGTTAGAATTGAAACAAGTCCAGTTGATGCAGGCGCAACAACAACATTTACAGGTAGAATTATATCTGTGGGTGCTTCTGCTGTTGCCTCTGATTCAGGTGGTGCTGGTACATCTGCTAGAACGTTAGCTGATAACCAAGAATGTCAAGTTATTGGTACAGCTTTTGGTGAAGGCACAGGTTCTCCTGATGTTTGGTCAAGCGAAATTGAAGATGACTATGGTTATACTCAAATCTTCAAAACTGCTGCAGAGATGACAAATACTGCAATTGCTACTAATTATAGAGGATATGCAAATGAATGGGCTCGTATATGGGCATTAAAGTTAAGAGAACACAAAGTGGATATAGAAAGAGCTATGTTGTTTGGTCAAAGAGCAAGGTCTAATAGTATTCAATATACTGAAGGTCTTGTTGGTCATATTATAAAGAATGCAACATTATCAGCTAATACACAAGAAGGTGGTGGAAATTTATCTTATACAAGTGGTAAACCTTATATAAGAAATGAAGCATCTACTTCCTTGACTTATGATAAGTTTCTTAGCGACTTTGAAGTTCTTTATGACCCTGCAAGGGGTGGTAGTAGTAGTAAACTTGCTTTAGCAAGTCTTCCAGTTATTAGTTATTTTAACAAAGTAGCTGGATTTGCTAATGCAACATTTAGTGCAAACACAGACGATAATCAATGGGTTTCTTATCAATGGAATAAAAACGAAAGACAAGGCGCATTTGGTCATAGTATAATGGAAATTGATACGATTCATGGTTCTATGTCTTTAATTAAAGAACCTTTATTTAGAGGTATTTCAAGTGGTTTCTTACTACTTGCTGATATGTCTAAATTAGCTTATCGTCCTCTAGTAGGCAATGGATTAAATAGAGACACTCACGTCATAACCAATGTACAACAAGCTGACGAAGATTTAAGAAAAGACATGATTCTTACAGAATGTGGTCTTGAAATAACTCTTCCTGAATCACATATGTTGTATAACTTTACAGACTTATAGAAAGGGGTATGATATGAGAAGTGATAAACTAAATAGTAATAGTGGTGAATACGGTGGACTTCCTTTACGTATAAAGCATATTTCAGCAACAGTTGGTGAGTTCGCAGTAAATGCAGATACAGTTTCTGGGGACAAAACCATGACATTGGATTCCGAAGCTGAAATCTTCGTTGGTTCTTTAGTCTCTGGCCCAGGCATTGTTCCTGGTACAAGAGTCGCATCAATCAACACAGGTACAGCAGCTTCTAATGTAACATCTGTTGAATTAGATACAGCAGCTACAGCAACAGCAACTGATATTGGTACAATTCATTTGAATGGTACTGAATTACTTGCTTCAGATAGCGGCTCAGTAATCTTAGTCCCTGACTTAGATGCTGACCATCATTTTGTGTTGCCTTCAGTAGCTCCAGGATTATCATTTGAATTTTGGTATACTGGAACTGCAGCTGACGCATCTGATTGGGAAATCAAAACACAAAGTTCTTCTGAGTATTTTATGGGTGGATTAGTGTTTCATGATACCGATTCAACCGATACAAATGCAGTTGTTGATTCTGATAATGATAGTAACTCCCATTTAAAAATACTTACACCTATTGGAGGAACAAGAGTTTGTCTTCTTTCTGATGGAGCTTTATGGTATGTAACTGGGGCTGTTATATCAGCAACTGACACAGCAGTAGTATTCGCAGACAATGCTTAATCCGAATCAATAAGGATTGATAGTTTTGTAGAACTATGGAGCAGGTCGTATAAAGGGCTTGCTCCGAATCTACTAAAAATTATATGAATTCATTCACGCACAGCCAGTGCTTAGAATAGGAGGAAACATGGCAAAACTACACGGATTTTCCGTCCAAGAGGCTCTAAACGCATCATTAGGCCAAATGGGAGACTTTAAAGTACTTGATGCAAGCGACAAAATTGATGGCGCAGGTTCAGCTGGGGACTCGATAACAGCAGGAGGTTATGGTTCCCCAACTTTAACAAATACAGTCCATGTAGCAATCCCAAGAGGAGCAACACAAATACTTATATATCCAGAGGGAGACATTTATTGGCGCTTCTCTTCTTATGCTACTTCAACTACAACAGACGACGATATAGACAATGACACTGATTTAAAGATGGTTGGTGGAAATTTAATTTCTTTGGCTGTTCCAAGAGGAGCAACAACCTCAGACAAACCTAATATGATGTTTAGTATATTGTCAACATCAGCAACAACTCATGTTGTAAGAATTGTGGGGGTATAATTATGATTGGTGGATTTATTAGTGGAGGCGCAGGAACGGGAAAAGCAAAAGTAGATGCACAAGACAATGTTACGCTTGGTACTAGTGCAGGTCTTCTGTTAAGTACAGGTGATGATGATAATATAGCAATTGGTACAAATGCATTAAAATCAACAACAACAAATTCTGATAATAATATAGCAATTGGTACAAGTGCAGGGACATTAATAGAGACTGGAGATAACAATATATGCATTGGGACTGATGCCGGTGCAGCGCTTACAAGTGAGGGAAATAATACCATTATAGGTGGTGGAGCTGGCGCAGCAGCTACTACTCAGTCTGGTGTTTTTATTGGAAGGGACTGTATTAAAGGAGCTACTGTGGGGTTAAATGATGTTGTTATTGGTGCTACTGCTTGTGATGCAGTATCAGGAAACTTAGGTGATAATTCAGTTATTATTGGAGCTGCTGCTTGTGGTACGGCAACAACAGCTGGTTTTACCGACAGTGATGTTATAATAGGAAGGCAAGCCTGTAACAATTCTGGTTACAATTCGGAGTTGAATACTGTTGTAGGACATCAAGCTGCCCCTCTATTAACAACTGGTGAACATAATACTTTTTTAGGCGCTCATGCAGGTTATACACAAACTACATGTGATACAAATATTGCTATTGGTTATTATTCTGGTATTTATAGTCCTACTACTTGGAATGGTCATATATCGCTTGGTTTCTATGGTTTGTTTATCTATGATAATTTGGCGACGATGAGTACTTACAACGCAGCGCAAGGAGATGATAATACAGCTGCTTCAGTTGCAAAATTTAAAATACCTCAATATTCTTGTATAAGAAAAGTATCTGTTGTGGTTCATCAAAAAGGTGAGGGAACTCATGTATATAGCATTTCAATGGGAACTGCATCAGATGAAGCTATAGGAGACTCTGTTGCAGGTAGAGTTGAACTAGTTGGAGCAGATGTTGGTACTGGAATAACCACACGCTCTTCTGCTACTAAAGATAGTGCAACTAATATTGACGCTAGCACAGGAGCAAATGAGAAAGCTGTATGGGTATCAGAGATGTCACCCGGAACAAATAATTTTACAGGTTGGTGTGATACTGATATGTATGTATATGTCACTAATGCTGGTACCTCGAATTCTGAATCAGACCCAGGGGATGACCCTGTATTAGGAATACAGATTGAATACTTTGGAAAAGAATAGAAAATGATTAAAAAGAAAAAATATCAGAGTGGTGGAAAGATAAAAGGGCCTTCACACGACAAAGGTGGAGTTGATGCTGTTGTTGGTGGAGTTAAGCCTGTTGAACTCGAAGGAAATGAAATAATAATAAATGTAAATCATAATGGAGCAGCATCAAAGCATGAGGATAAACTTCTCGCTTTAAATGACAATCCAGACGATTATGAAATTGTTAAAAAAGGTAGTAAATTAACATCAGATTCTGAATACAATTACAGAACACATGATGCAAGAAAAAGGAGAAAATAATGCCAAAAGTAGGAAATAAAAAGTTCGATTACACCTCAGAAGGAGTCGAACAAGCAAAAAATGAATCAAGGGCTACTGGTGAGCCTGTTGATTATAGTCCTGGGGGAACAAAAGACGCAAGTCAAAGAAGTTCTTCTATGGAAGGATATGCTACAGGTGGAACTGTCGAGCTTCCTCCTTTAGGCCCAGGAGTAAGATGGAATTTTAATCAAGGCCCAGATAATGCAATAGAAGTACCTGATACTGATGGAAGAACTGATGAAGTTACAGGGGAGCCTCCTTTGGTTGGCCCAGGCACAATAAGACCATTGCCTCCGGGTAAAAAACGCAAACATGGTTTTGGGAGAGAAGAAGATAATTGGGGTGGAGGTCATGATATAGACCCTCAGCCAAGAGACCTTCCTAAACAAGAGTGGTCGCCGCCACCAAGTCCAGTTCCACCAAAAGAGTCTTATGAACATGGAGGTCAAGTGAAAAAAGCAGGTGAGCCTCAAGACTTCACTAAAGGTGCAGCGACTATGAGAGAAAGAGGCAAGAAGCTTTATAAGGGTGGCAAAGCTAATTATAAAAAAGGTGGAAGAGAAGGATTAGTTGTAATGAATCAACAACATCAAATTCCAGAGCCTCCTTCTCCTACACCAAAAGGAAAAGAAAAAGTGGTTGGATTTAAAAAAGGTGGAAAGCCTAAAGAAAGAAAGTTTGCAGATTATAAGGCTGACCATCCAGATAGTGTCGGTGGCGCTGAATCTGTTTCAAGACAACATGCTACATCAAAACTTAAAGATGCAGGATTGAAAAAGCCTAATTGGTGGCATAGCGTTGATGCTGATGTAAGGGAGGCTTGGCTAAAAGATAGAAAAAGAAGTGGTGGTAAATAATAATGAGAACATATTGGTGTGGTGTTTGTGAAAAACTTGTTGATATTGATATGAAAAGTATTCCTGAATGCAAATGTGGGCATGTATTTGGAGCAAGTGGAAATATATCTGATTATATTAATATGAGAAAAACTTGGAGTGGCCAAACTAAAGTAGAGTTTAGCCAGACTACCGTTGCTGAATCTGTGAAGAAGATGGGTGGAGATATAAATAGGTAATGGCTAATTTTGATGTACAAATACAAGCATTAGCTGGGACAGCAACTAATTCCGAAATGAATCAATGGATGATGGATGGAGCAAGAGAAATTATTAATATACTTCCTCCTCATTTAAAGGAGTATTGCTATTCAAAACAAACCTTTACTTCAAATGCAGCTAACTCAGAAGCAGAAACAATGATTACTGGGCAACTTGGAAGTGTTTATGCAGGTAGCGTTGAGTGCAGGCAAATCAGACCAATGGACAAGCATAAGGCATCAAGTTCAACAAGTATTGAATATGCATCAGCTACAGACCCAGTATTTTACATTGAAGGAGGTAAAATTAATGTACTTCCAGCGTCATCAGCTGGGGTTTATTATGTTATTGCTAATCCAAATATTACTGCTTCCGATGCGTCTTCAATAGATAATTTCCCAAATGAAGCTGAGTATTTAGTTGTTTTATATGCTTCAATTAAGGTTTTACAAAATAAAATGAATGAAAAGTCTTCAAGTTTACCATCTGATGTTAGTGAAATAAATTTATCGATTGTTGGTTCCTCTCTTCCTGTTTATACTTCTCCTTCAGGAATAGTTGTGCCAGCATCATTATCAGATGTAGATATAGATTTTTCAAGTATTGGTTCAAAAGAAGATTATATTGTCCCAGTATTCGCTGCTCCAGATTGGAATACTTTTGATGATTTATCTCTTCCTGTTCCTCCTTCGGCTCCAGAAAGTCCTAGTTTTACATATAGCGATGTATCTGTTAATGATATTGTTAATCCTATAATAAGTATATCTGATAAAGCAAGTTTAACTGCTAGTGCTCCGACATATAGCAAGCCTAGTATAGTTGCTCCTTCTTGGCCTACATTCGATTCTATGGATTTACCAAGTGCTCCAATTCCACCTGCGTTAGAAAGTAGAAGTATTGATATATCTTCTTTAACTGCTCCTACATATACAATGCCTTTAACATCTCTTGATTATGATGATGCTGATAATTGGATTAATACAGAAGAAGATAATGAAATGCTTGGTGCTAGAATGCAAGTTATAAATGCTAAAATAAATGAATTAAATGCAAATATGACAAATGCTGTAAATAAATATAACAAAGAACTTGAGGTATTTAAGACAGATGTAGATGTTACTCAAAAAAATACAAGCTTTGAAAATGAAAATGATAAAAATAAATTATCTAAATATAATGTAGAGGTAACTGAATATCAACAAAGTGTTAATAAAGAAATACAAAGATGGACAAATGAAGAGTATAATGCTAAAGTTCAAGAATATACATCTAAATATCAATATGCTATTCAACAATATGCTCAAGATATTCAAAATGAGGCGAATGAATATACAAAAGAGATTGCTATATATAATGAAGATATTCAAAGAAAGTCTGAGAATTTTCAAAAAGATGCAAACCAGGCAATTAAGAATGCTGAAATAGAGCTTCAAACTAAATCTCAAAATTTAAGTAAGGAATCAACTATATCTCTTCAAAACGCACTAAAAGATTATGAGCAAGATGTAGCTGAATATACTGCTAAAATACAAAAATATTCTCAGGAGCTTGATTCATATAAAACTCAATCAGGAGTTGAGGTTCAGAAATGGGTTAGCGAAGAATACAATGTTAAAATACAAGAATATATACTTAAATATTCAAATGGTCTTCAAGAATATGCGTCTGATATTCAAAATCAATCACTTAGAGTAGATTTAGCTTTAAAGAACTATCAAGCTGAAGTACAAAAAGCTATAAATAAATATCAAGTAGAGACAGGGTATGATTTATCGAAATCTAAATTAGATTTAGAAAAAGAAGTTGCTAGATTTTCTCAAGATTTGGCAAAAAATACTCAAGAGTTTGCATCAAATATTCAAAAATATTCATCAGAGGTAAGTAAAGTTGCTTCTGATAATCAAAATAAAATTTCAAAGTATGGACAAGATTTAGTTAATTATCAAGCTAAAATACAAAAACATTCAGTTGATTATAGCTGGTATGAGAAGCAATATGCTCAATTAAAATTAGAATACAATCAAGGAATGCAAATATTAACAAGTGGTGGGATGCCACAACAAAAAAAAGGAGATAAATAATGGCAGATAGAGCACAAGGAGCTGTGTCATTTACACCTATAGTAACAATAGCAGCAGACTCAGACGCAGATGCAGTAGATGCTATTCATCATAATATCAAAGGAGCATTAGGAGGGGATTTAACTTTCACGGTAGCAGATGGCGATGACAATTGGTTTTATGCGCCTAATGTGATAGTTACAAACTCATCAGAGGAATTGTTTGGAGCGTCTGATGATGCTACTGATTTAGTTGGAGCTTCAGGAGACCAAACTAATGGCCCAAATGAAGCCGCAGGGGCCGCAGTAACTTTTACTGACGATTCTACAGCTGATTGCTCAGCAGATAAAGTATGGTTTTTGTTTATAAAAAATACAGGAACAAGTGACACATCAAATACTACGACTACAAATAGTGTATATTTTAATTTAGATGGTGGAACAGCAGCACATGGCACAGCAGACCAAATAGAAGTTCCAGCAGGAGAGGCTTGGATGGGAAGAGTTAATGGCCCAGTAATGCAAAATATATTTATTATATCTGGACAAGCAAGAGCAGCTGGGGCAGCATCAACTGTAAATTCAAGCACATCTGTAAGATGCACAGTTGCAGCTATAATTGAAGATGTAGCATAATATAGGAGAATAAATGGCAACAACAATAGGAACAGCAAAACTTACGGTAACGATAAATGAAAATATTGTTTTAGCTGGTAAGCAACAAGGAGCAAAAACAACATTAAATGTGCCTGCAGTTAAGTCAATTAATAAAACTATTGCAACTATTACTACAAGTGAGGCAGTAATAGCTTCATTTGGTACGACTATGACGGGTGGAACTTATATAAAAGGAGATGTTAGATATATAAGAATAACTAATAAAGATGATGCTAACTTTATTTATTTAGTATTTAAAAATGAATATAATAATGAATTTTGCGTAAAACTAGATAAAGGACAATCTTATATATATAATCCAGACTTAGTTAGTGGTGTTATTGATACAATGCTTGCAAATCAAGTAGCATTAGGATTTGCTGAAACAACAGGAAACTTAGGAGCTGATGATGACATTGAGGCTATAACAGCAACAAATAAAATAATACCAGGCTTAAGAGTTACTGGCGGAAGTCATTCCGAGATTCCAGCAGGAACAAGTGTTGGAGCTATTACTGGTGGAGATTCTACTTCTGGATATAGAGCAACTGCACATACAATGGTTACAAGAAATGCTACCACGGGTGCAGAAACAGCTTCAAATGCAACTGGTTCTACTGCTAATGACCAAGTATATAAATCAGGATTTGGCGATTTAACAGAGATAACAGCTGAAGCTGATACTGCTTCATGTGATATAGAGCTATTTATAGCAACCGTATAGGAGATTAAATGACAGTTAAGAATATAATAGAACAAACTGAGAAGATTTTTGGAAGACAATCTGAGCAGTATATGTATCAACTTATCAATGAGGCCTTAGATGAAATATCTACTAAAAAGCAAAATAATACTATAGCTTATATGACTAACTTAGAGGGATATAAAAGATGGTATGAATTGTCTGATAAAGTAATTGATATTACAAAAGTTGAGATATTAGATACTAATGATAGGTATATAATGATACCTAAATTAACAGACCCTCACAGGTTATTAAGAGAAGATACAGACTCTTCAGACGATTCATTAAAATAGGAATATTATGGCAACAGACAAAAGAACATATCCAAATACATATTTTACATGGTATAATGATGATAGTAGGTTGGCAATATTATCAAATGATACGACTCCAACGTCAGGAGAAAGGGTAACTGAAAAATTTGATACATATCAAGGAGATGATGTAACTAATGGACTTAGAATAACTGCTCATTCAAGATTTGACTATGTTGATGCTCAAACAGATAATTTAAAATCAAATATAGGTCTTGATACAGGACTTCATGCTTCTTTGGTTTGTTATGTAAAATCAAGGTTATATGAAGATATAGGGGATATACAAAAATCATTATATTTTAGAAAAATGTTTGACAAAACAATAAAGCAATATCCAACAAGGAGAAGTGGCGTAAGGCATTTATCCGTACCAAGATTATAGGGAGAGTTTATGGGATATAACACAACAACATGGTCAGTCGATGCCAACACAACTCAAGGCTCAACTGATACTACAACTCAATCACTTAGAGGTGGTGTAGCATTAGAGAAAACTTTTTCAGTTTATGAGTTCGCAGCAACTCAAGGGTATCATCATCCACTTCAGCATGCTCCAATGGAAGCAAATTCTTCTTCTAAAATAAGAATTGGTACAACTACTTTCGGAAATTCAGCCGACCCAGCTACAAGTGTCACAGGCATAAATAGTGCTACTGCAAGTAAAGAGATAGTCACATGTCAATGGTATATTAAAGATGCTATCACTATTGACCAAGTTAGATTTTGGTCTGTAACTGACGAGGCATCATCTGCAAATACAGTTAATTTTCATATATATAGTTATGATTGTGATGCTGGAAATGATTCAGATGGAGGAGATTTGACAGGTGGAAGTTTGCATGCAAATGGAACAACTGAGACAAGAATAGGATATATAACCAATGGCACTCTTACTATAGACGATGGGGATGTTGCAGCAGGAAAATCTATTTTTTGTTTTTTTGAAAACGAAGATGGAACAGACGATACTACAATTCAAATGACAATTCATTATCATTTAACATAAAGGGGAATAAATGAGTAATATAGAAGAAAAGTTAGAAAAAGTAATTGAACAAAGGAATGATGCGAGAGACCATTTTGAGAGAGCAAAGCTTGTTTTTGATAAGTGTTCTGGTGCAATTGAAATATTAGAGACTCTTTTGGAGGATGAAAAAAAATCCAAGAAAGATAAAGAAGTTAAAAAGAAATAGTTCTTTGAAATAAAAAGAGGTGTATATGCCAAAATCGAAAGAAGGGGTAGTAGATAGAGCTGTAATAACTCCTGATAAACATTTTCCATATGCAGATAAGGCAGCAATTAAATGTCTCACAAAGACTATTGAAATAGTCAAACCTAATATGTATGTGGATTTAGGTGATGTTGGAGAATGGCATGCTTTTTCAGCTTGGAGATTTAAACGTAAGAAGTCACCACCATTGGAATATCTTATAAGTGATTTTAAAAAAGATGTAAAAGATGTGAATAAGGGGATGGATATAATTGATGAGTCTTTAGATAAAGTTAATTGTAAAAATAAATATATAACAGAGGGGAATCATGACAATTGGCTTAATATGTGTGTTGAGAAATATCCTTATATACCTCAATATAAATTTGCCAATGCTGTTAAGCTTAAAGATAGAGGCTATAAATATATCCCCTTTGGTAAGCATCTCAAGTTAGGGAAGCTTTACTTATATCATGGCCATCAATATGGAGGGCAGTATCATACCGCCAATCATTTACGTAAGCTTGGGTGCAATATAATGTACGGGCATTGGCATGACTTGCAACATATGACAGCTACTCATATGGATGGGCCAAAGGCAGCTTGGAGTATTGGTTGTTTAAAAGATATGAGTCCAAAGAAAAATGAGTGGCTTGATAATAGAAGAATCAATTGGGCTCATGCGTTTGCAATAGTTGATTTCTTTAAAAATGGACTCTTTACGGTTCATGTAATACAAATAATAAATGGTAAGACCTCATTATGGGGCGAGCTTATAGATGGAAATAAATAATGGAGAGTAATGGAACAAGCAACAATAGAGAGTCTAATAGGACAATATGGATGGATGGCTGTTGTTGCTTTTGTTTTTCTTATTGGAAGAAAGACGATTGAATCCTCTATTGAGGCAATCAAGGTATTTGCTGGGGATGATTTAAATACTGATGATGTTATTATTTTCGATGATAGGCCAGCTAGGGTAGTAAGAGTAGGAATGTGGAAAACTATTCTATTTGTATATGAAATAGGATGTGCAGATGGAAAACCTTTTGTTAAAGGTGGAAATAAAGTAGCAATACAAAACGATAAATTAAAAGACCATTTAATAGAAAAGCCTTTACCGATGCTTGACTTAAAAAAATGGGATGATTGTGGAGAGAACAAATGAGGGATACATTAAGGGTTTTAGGCAGTAACCCAGAGATAGGTATAGGGTCAAGCTTTTTATCAACATTAATAGGTGTTTTAGAGGTTTTAAATCCTATTTTAACATTTATATCATTAAGTTTTGGTATAGTTATAGCTATAATGACACTTTATGCTAAGTTTTTTAAATAAAAAAGGGAATGTACATTTGGTTGAATGTATATAATACGACATTGTGCTTGGTTTGGCAATCTAAGTGAGCGTATTAGGGCATTAGGCGAGGGTAAATTTTAAGGAGGTATTATGCTTCAAGGATTAGTTCTAAAAAAAGTAATAGATATAGTTTTGAAACGTGTTATGCAAAAAAACGAATTGCGTAAACTTAGAAAATATGTTGAAGAAGATAATGAGCTTGATTTGCAGATAAGAGCTCATGCTAAATCACTAGATAAATATGGAAGATATATAGAAGAAATTGAGAAGGACGTTGCAATTCTCAAGAAACATTCACACTCTCAAGCAGATTTTGTTTGCATGAAGTGTGGGTGTCACGCTAAAAGAGTAGAAAAAGTCACTAAAAAAAGGAGAAAATAATGTTTTCATTCATTACATCAAATTGGGAATGGTGCTTACTTGCTTTATATGTTCTTGAAAAAGCAATCAAATTAAGCCCTTCTAAAAAGGATGATTTAGTTTGGGATATGGTATTAAAGCCAATTGTTGATAAAATAAAAAAATAATGGCAAAACAAAGTGTTCAATTAAACGATTTTAGCGGTGGGATTAATAAGAGTTCTGCCGCTAGAGATATTGAGGGAAATGAGTCTACAGAAATTAAGAATTTTTCAGTAGAAAGACCTGGGATAATACAATTATCTCCAATATCAAGAGAATCTGATAAATACGATACTTCAATAATTTCTGAATCAAAACATGAAAAAGAAATCTTAGCAGGGACGCATAATTTCCGTGGGCAGGCACAAAATAATGAGTTTATTACTGCTATAGGTTATGATAACCATTCATTTGAGGGTGTTGATAAAATTGCATTATTAAAATATGACCAATTTAAGAGTCCACACGCCCTTGGAAACAGAGCAAACCCAAACTTTAATAAAAAAATCATGGGAAGAGCAGCCTCTACTATGTGTGGAGAATTAATTAAAGCTGACGTGAATTCTCATATGGACCCGGGTGGGCCAAATAATTGGGCTGCTTATAATATTCCTGGTGGAAATCATAATCATGATACATCCGATGACCACATGGAGATAACAAATACTACAGATAATGAAGCTGAAGGCTCACAATTAGCAAGAAGTTATATATATAGACAGACCTTCGGTTTGGCTACACCTTCTGTGGATGATACTACATTTCAGGCAGGAGATGTATTTAGAGTAAGTGCTAAAGTATGGTTTGATACTAGTGCTGATACTAGTATACCTTTTTATTTTAAAATAGGAGGCACTCAGAGTCGTGCTTTCTATGTAGACGGCACATCAAAAAGTGATGTGTATATAAGAGACATTGTTGCTGCTGATAACGGTGGATTATATATATATAATATAACAACAACAGCAAAAGATTGGTATTTCACAGACGTAACTGTTAAAAAGGTAAATAAAGATGCTATAGTTGGCCCACATGTAAATTGGGGGATTGGGAATGAATTCCCAAGATTTGCAAGAAGCCTAACTTCCTCTCATCCTGATGCTGAGTGGGCAAGATGGGAATATGAGAATGCAGATACCTTTCCTATTGTAACGGGAGAATTTTTCGATTTGGTAAGTCTTGTAACAAGTAGCAAACCTCATACAGATTATATGAAGATAAAACTAAGGAACTTAATGTCTGGCCCAGGAAGAGGGTATTCATCAGATACTTTATATTATAGTGATGCTGGCTTTAATATACAGCCAGATACTTGGTATGTTATAAAATTAAAATATAGAAGTTCAATTAGTAGTGGCAGCGTGCATGATGAATTTGGACTTGCAGCTGGAGACGGTCTAAATGATTGGTGGCTTGATAGAAATAAAACTGATGAATATGGACAATTTAAATTTGACATGGTAAGAACATTTGACAAAAATGGAAAGACATCTATAACTCAAATAAGAATAAAAACAAAAGAAAACTATAGTCCTTCAGTCCCATCTAATCCAGCAATTACAGATAGTGATTATCCAGGTCAGATTGATGAATACGATATATTAGATAATTATATTTATTTTAATAACTCAATTATTACAAATACTGCTGGCGCATTTACTGAAGGAAATGGAAGCAAAAGCACTAGTGGAACTTACTTAATTTGGATGTCAATAGAACCTGACTTAAATCAAACAGATATATATCAATCTGATAAAAATGGAGATGAATATATATATGGTCTTTTAAGTAATCAAACTCCTTTAAATCCAAGATATAGAGATACATTGTATAGTGTAAGGGATAATGCTTGGGATGTTATGCCATGCATCTCTAATGATACTCCTCCGGTGATAAGTCTTAATGATAGGAATAATTCTGTTTCTGAAGAAATACCACCTGGGTTATCTGAGTGGAGTACTGATGGATATACTTCTGCTTTAAGATATTTTATAAACCCAGATTGCAATGGAACAGAACTTCAACCCCCAAGTTATGGAACAAATAAGCCATCTGTGCTAACCTACATAAATCAAGATTCATATTTTATAGACGGAGCATTGAGGTCTATAGATACAAATAGTGGAAATTTAGCATCAGGAAGTTGGTATGGATATATATCAAAAGAGATGTATGGAGGATTAACACAAGTAAGAGAAAAAAGTTCGTGGATGAATGTTCACTCATGGATGGAAACTGGATGGTTTTCTCTTTCAAGATGGTTTGCGCCACCAACAATAGGAACATCTTATGTAACTGCTGCAAATGTAGCAAACTCATCAGATGGGGACAAATATGCTACAATACCAAATAGTACATCTACAGGAAATGAAACAGCTATGGTAAGGGCTGAATATTTAGGAACAGATAACACTGATACAGGGACACAACATGGTCATAATAGTCATTGGTTTCAACATAGTAAAATTGCAAATAAAAATGATTTAAGTTCTATGACATCAATTCCAGTAAATGGTCACGACCTTTTTATATCAATATCAACTAATATAGACTCAGATTCTGATGTTGTTGCAAGTGCAGAAGACAGTTTAGACCCTGCTTTTGCGCATAAATGGAATCTTGGAGTGAGTTATCTATATGATGGCACAGCATCAATTGATTACTCTCAAAATACTATGCAAGAGACATCAATAACTCCTGTAACTTGGGCGCCAGTCGCTGAAGTCCTTGGCACTGAAACAGCTGTGATTGATTGGTCATCAGGGGTAGTTAGGGTGCAGGGCATACGTGTGCAATGGCAGCATGGTTCGAGATACTTTAGAGCAAATCCAAGGCTTTCTGGTTTCTGTGTATATATGAGAAAAGATATATCAGAGGGGGATGATAACGCTCAATGGGGAATGTTATTTGAAGTTAATTTTTTAACAGGACAATATAAATATTATGGTTCTGAAGCTATATCTGAAAATGCTATACTCGGATTAAGACAAACAACTGATGCTAATACAGGTGATTATAATAACCCTGCTCATACAAATGATTATGGAACAGGTTATGAATATATTGATTCTGATAATGCTTATCATTATACTATTTATGATGAAATGTTTACTACAAGCTATCATAAAATGCCTTTTGTTCCAGGTTCAGCTGTGACTTATAATACGAGAAATGGTTATGCTTCTGAAGATTTAAAAAGACTTAAATGGAAAACTTCAGTTATTGGTGGAAATAGATTGTATATTGGTAATGTTAGTGTTTTAAATGATGATAGCACTTCTATTGTAGAATCTCATCCAGATAGAGTTATAATGAGCCCTGCTTACAAATTTGACACTCTTCCAATTACAAATTGGCAAGAGGTTGGTTCTGTTGGAGTTGGAGATGAAATAATATCTCTTGAATATTATAAAGGAGACCTTGTTGTATTTAAGAAAAATAAAGTTATAGTTATTGATGGAGATTTAGAAAGTGGGCTTGAAGTGAAACATGAAATGTCAAATAACGGTATTCGATTAAAATCCCAAACAACATCCGTGATGGATGGAATTTGCTGGGTAAATAATCAAGGTCTTTTCAAGTTCGATGGGGAAAAATTAAGTAATATAATAGAGAAAACTGTAACTGTTGCTGGTACATCACTTGATATAAAAAGATTTTCTTTGGATGAATGGGCTAAATATGATTGGGATACTCAAAATGCATTTTTGATATATGATGCAAAGTTAAATCAGTTAATAATTGGTAATTCAAATCAACGAGTGGATGACGAAACTATACAAGATGATATTAAAAGACAATTTATTTACGATTTTACAACAAAGTCTATGACTATGTTGAAGGGAGTTTTTGGAGAACATGATGAATCTTTTTCTGTGCCTATAAATTCTTATGAAAATCACTTAAGATTTCAGGTAGAAGATGGAAGTTGGTATTATTGGGATACTAATAGACGTTCAACTATCCATGATGAGGCTACTTTAATAACAAAAGATATAGACCTTCAAGACCCAGGAAGACGTAAGAAATTTTATAAAGTATATATTACTTTTAAATCAAGTTTATTCCCAGATTTAGAAGATTATGAAGATATAGAATCAAAACCATTTTTGTATTCTCCAAGCAATGTTAAAGTTTATTATGCATTAAATGGAACTCAGCAATGGCAAGAATTTGATACATCTTTAAGCACAAACTACGATTCAAATGGATTAACAGGAATAGAGAATAATTTTCTTGGAAGCTTAACATTAAATTCTTATAATGCAGGAGTTTCAGGTGGAGGTGACGATGAATTTAACACTGGTGATTATTTTTTTAGTTTTTCATCAGATGTTTCGAGTAGTGTTAAGGCTGGATACGGCTTTAAGATAAATTCAGCAGTTTATCCTATTATAAGCTTATCAAGCGATGGAACAGATTGTTATATTTATAATAGTGATGCCTCAGGTGGAGTTGTTGAAGGAACTTCTAGTGGAACCCCAAGTAATAGCGACACAGTAGAGATAATATCAAATGATTGGATTAGAGCTGAGCTTAAGCCAAAAACTACAGACACAGATAAAAACAATTTTAAGTCAATACAATTTAAGGTAGAGGGAAATGGGAGTGTTATCCCCTCAAATTTTGCTATAAATGACATAACAATGGTTTATCGAGAGAAACCTATAAATTAATGGCTTTCAAATCAAAAACTACTCTTTTTAAGTCAAATGGAATTCTTTCTACAAGAGACTTAAATGATGGGGATTTAGCAGTTTCAAGAGACCACCATGGAATATCTTTAGTTGCTAAATATAATAATCAATTATATAGAACTCACTTACAAAATACCAATATACAAACAAAGCTTAATAGAGCTTCAACAAAAGGTTCACTTAAATCAAAATTTACATCAATTGAAGTAGAAAAGGATTTAATATTAAGAGGAGGGCCAGAGTCTTCGGAAGCAGATTTGATAAGTGGAAGTTGGCTTTCTTATGATAAAAATACAAAAAAAGGTTTAACTATAAGACAAGACCAAGCATATGGAACAAAAACTTTATATATTAATGCTCCAGATACATTTATTGAAGGAGACGTTCATATTGGAAACAGTTATAAATTATGTTTTGATGGATATATAGGAGAATCTGATGGAACGTATGATGCTGCAAGGCCTATAAAACAAACGTATATATGGGAAGATGGTATAGATAATCTTGAATTTGTTGTTGGCAATGTATCTATGATGACAATGATTGAAGGAGTAAGTGATTATATATCGATACCTGTTCTTACACATATGACAAATACATGCATGATAACCTCCACAACAGCAGACCAATTGTCAATTAGATATGATGCAAGTAATTATGCTCATTTAAATGTATCGGCATCAGGAGACCTTGAGATAGAAACTATAGGAGCTGGCACAACAGATTCAGATATAACCTTAAATGCTGATGGAGATATTTTTATGGACGCAGCAGGAGGAGATGTTTCTATAACTTCAGCAGATGTAAAGATAGCCGCAACTAAAAGTCTTTATTTTGATGGAGGTGGAGACACTTATATATATGAATCTGGAACAGATGTTCTTAGAGTTGTAGTGGGTTCTCAAACTGTTTTAGAACTAACAGAAAATGGAACTTCTTCTGCAGGAGATGATGGTAATGTAGTTCATTTTAAAGATTCTTGTGCAGGGTTCACTCAACTTGAACCTACTTATGATGCAACTGATACTCTTGTTGATTTTAGGCAATCCAATAAGCAGTTTGTAACATTTGGAAGTGGAAATATAACTAATTTAAATTTATACTTTCCTTTAGTGTCAGGAAATTTTGTATTATTAATAAAACAAGATGGAACAGGAAGTAGAACTATTACTAATTATAAAGTTAGGGAATTTGATGAAAGTTTAGCAGATGGACAAAATTCTGTTAAGTTTGCAGGTGGCTCTAATCCAACATTAACAACAGATGCTAACCATGTTGATATATTAAGTTTTTATTGGGATGCTGATAATGAAATAGCTTATGGTGTTGCAACATTGGATTTTCAGTTTTAATGGCTACTGTTAATTTATATCCTGATGGGAACGGTATAAATAATTGGACATTATCTACAGGCTCTGATATTGCTGCGTTAGTGCAAGACGACCATACAGGATTCATAACAACAGATAGTAATTATTTAAGCGCTACTGCTGTAAATAAACTTGTATATCTTACTTTAGATGATTTTACTGAAGCCCACAGTTCTATAGATGGTGTTCAACTTGTAACAAGAGCAGGTAATAATGGTAGAGGCTCATCATTTGAGTTAGAAACAAAATTATTTCCTGTATCAGGTTTAACTCCCTATTATACTGAAAATTCAGGGTCGCAAGCAGCTTCAGCAACATACAGAACGCAGACATATACAAATAGAACAACTTATGATGGTTCTAATGTTTGGACTAAGGCACTTGTTGATGGGTTAAGAGTGTATGTTAAATTAGATGCACATAGTGGGGGAACAACAAGATTTACACAAGCTTATGTTATTGTAACTTATACAGAACCAACAGTAACAGATAACGCAATTTTTTTTGGATGTAATTTTTGAAATTTGTATATGACGAGAAATATTAATATATTAAATAGCTGTAAAAAGGCTTATTTTAAACCAAAGGAGTAATATGTCCTCAGAGAACACTAGTTATGATGGTAAATCGTGGAAGTATAATGTTCACAACCGTATGCGAGACCTCGCAAAAAGAAAAGAAAAGAAAATGTTTGAGGAGGATGTCTACTGGCAGGAACAAATATGGGCAGACATTATGAGAGACTTTGGCAATAAGTTTGATAATTTAAATAGAAATCTACATATGTTTGATTTAATATCAGGCAAAAAACATTCTCTTCTTGATAAGAGTTCTGGCTCTGGAGCAAAATGGCAGGAAGTATTACAATCAACATTTGAAGATACAGATATACAAAAAGGACTTTTAAAAGATTTATTTGGTGGTGAATCTAAATTTTGGCATAAAGCTATAGAAGGTATTTTAAAAGGAAGCCTTGTAAAGCATAATGTGTTTGACCCAACAACCCAACCAGGAAGAGATATAAATAGAGGAAAATATTTGTATTACGAGGCAGATGTTGACCAAAAAAATAAAGAATTTGCAAGAAAGATAGAAAACTTAAGAAAAAATGTCTTTAATGAACTTATACCAGAGAGTATGATGCAAGAAAGAGCAGATGATTGGTTTAGAGAAATGACAGAAGACCCAACAAAGTTTGAAGACAGATATGCATTCAATGAGTATTGGGGCGATATATAGAAAGGAGAATCTATGGCTTGGTGGCAATTAGCAGTAGCACTATTAGGTGATGAAGAAGTACAAGAGGGGTTAGCAGAACTTAATCCTCAGTGGGGGAAGGTCAAATATGACCATTATAAGTTAGGAGCACCATGGGAAGACCCTATTACTGGAGTTGATTATCAAACAACATCAAGAAGGAAGAAAGATTGGAGAGGTGAATGGCTTTATAGTGGCGAGCAAAGATTGAAATCTACAGGTAATTATACTGGAGGACAAGGTGGTTGGGATTTAGACCTTGGTAGTGGTAAATATGGAGCACAAGCTGTCTTAGACCTTTATGACCAAATAAAAAGGTCAGTCCCAGAGAGAGAAACAGCACTTAAAAATGTTAAACAATCCTTAGAAGGTGGAGATGAACCTTTAGATATAGATAGTTATGCTTCAATGAAAACATGGCTTGAAAGGGCAAAAACGGAAGGGCTTGATTTTCAAGGCACTGCTCAAAATATAAAAGATGCACTTCTTGTAGATAAGGCTTATCGAGTACCAGAGACCGAACTTCCAACAATAGCAAAATTTGGACAATTAGCTGAAGCTCTTGTTCCTGGGGCAACCTTGAAAGATGCTACTCAATTTCTGATGGCTAATGAAAATTTAAACTTACTTGATACTTTAGAAGATAGAGTTGGTGATTTTGAGAAAATTAGAAGAAATAAGCTTAAAGATTTTCATCGTGGAGCTAAAAAAAGTGGGCTTGATACATCATCAGATATAGTGAATTTATTGGCTGACCAAGAATTTAGAAGTGGATTTTTAGATAGGGATGTTCAAGAATTAAGAGACCAATATGCTAGTAATATAGGCCTTGCGAGAAAAAAGTTTTTAGAGGGACGAGCAGATGATTGGGGTACCAATGTTCTTGATGTTTTAAGTGGTTTTGCCGACGAATTTCAAAGTACTGTAAACGTATAAAAATATGAGCCAACAAAGCGATTACGACATATATCGTGGACTTTTAGATTCACTTTCTACAGAGAGTGGAAATATTCCTGGTCATGTTGATGACATGATTAATCAAATTAAATCATTAGAAGAATATGATTTGCTTGACTTGACATATCAGGATAGTTTTAAAGAGTATGGAAAAAAAGTCTCTGATAGAACAGCAAGACAGTATCAAAAGAAAATTAAGCCTAAGTTAGATGAGGTTAATAGAAAAAGAATTGATAATATTATATCTAAATTTGAATCTAAATTAAAAGATGTAAACAATGATACTGTTTTTGATGAAATAATAGAATATATTGATAATGATATATCGGTTAATTATGGGCAATATTATAAAACTGGTGAAATTGATGATTATATACATGAGAAATTATCTTTTTGGATGCAAGCAAGGAATGTAACATCTTTTGGAAGAGGTCTTTTATATCAACAACAAAATATTATAGACAATATACATTCATTTATAAGAAATTCAGACCAAAAAGCTGTAAAAGATGAGCTTATGTATATTAAAGCTAAGTCTTTGAAATTCAACGAATTATCGGAGTTATATCCAGATTTAGTTAGCAAGAATCTATTTGAATCAGTAAATGAATTTAGCGATAGAATATCGAAACATTTACAAACAATGGCTTTTACTGGGCAATTAAAAGAAACTGATTTAATTGAAATAGAAACAGGACATCAATCTTCAAATATACAAGCAAAAGTAACCGCTAATCTTATTGATAATCAAATAAGCCAAGAAAATAAATTAAAATCACCACAAATGAAACTAAATTCACATCTTAATTTAATTAATGGAATCATAAATGGAACATCAGGTGAAACTGGAGGTTTTCCAACTGGTGGATTGAGAAATATTATAATGAATCTGGAATCAGCTCACAATGATTACCATGCAACAGAGAATCTTGAGACAAAACAAAAAGCAAAAAACAAAAGGGACTTACTTGAAAATTCAATTATGCAGTATACTGATACACATGGAGAGCAACTATCTTTAGCTATTGATAATTATAATAAAATATTAAGAAGTGGGAAGCTAAATGAAGACCAATTCAATCATTATATATTTAAACTTAATGATGTAATAAATTCTAAATATTTCACAGGAATGATTGATACCCCTATAAATCTTATAACTGACAATGTTTATGGTTTTGGTGTGCCAATTGAGACTCATATCATAAATAAAGGTTTAAAAAATACGAGTGTTTCTGATTGGGTGAATGATATTTTAGACCCAGCTTACAATCCAAATAAAAGTCTTGATACTTTAAATTACAATAATCACAAAATAAAGAAAAAACAAATTAAAAATAATCAAGTAAAAGTAGATACAACAAAAACTGATAGTACGGTTGGAAATGAGAAATCTTCAAATTTAGATTATGAAACAATAGTAAATATGCTTAGCAATGACCCTAATCTTAAGAAAAGTTTAGGTGTTAATAATAAGCCAAATCCAATGAGTAATATATTCCAAATATCATTACCAGAAATGAGTGGTTTAGGTTTTGATGATTTTCTTTCAAATATAGAGTGGAATGATGATTATACAGGTATATATTCAGGGGTCTTACCAGTTAAAGATAAAACAGCTTCATATCTTCATGAAGAATTTGGAAGAAAGGTATCTGGACTTGATGGAAATAATTTTGTCACTCCGGGTGATAATATGATAAGCAATATGAAAAATTTAAGAATGTATGAATTATATAATCAAAAAGACCCTCAAGATTCATACAATAATAAAATAAACGAATATAAAGAAAAACTTAAAGTTAATTATAACAATGCTTTAGATGGAGCACTTGAAGACAAATTATATAATATTGGAAAAACCCAAGAAGCTTATAATATGATTATGAACTTATATGATAATCCTGGTTTGAGTTCTAAGTATATTAAAAGAGGAATAAATGTAAATATGTCAAAAGCTGATATAGCAGCATTCAATGACTATCTTAATACTGGAAATGTTCTTGATGGATGGAGTAAAGAAAATGCTTTCAATAATTTAAGAAAAGTTTCAGAAAACATTGGTGGATGGGGATATAAATTTGATTCTTCAGTCTTTCCAACGGAATGGTAATATTATATGAATACATCAGAGTTTTTAAATTATGCTAAAACTAAATACCCAACACTCGATGAAATGTACAAGGATGACGAAAAGTCATTCTACAATAAAGCTTTAACTCTCGAAAAAAGACGTGGAACTACTTGGGCCTCTAATGTTCAACCTTATGTGGATATTGAATATGCAGATAAAAAACTTGGAGATTCTGCTTACGATGGATTATCTACACTTGCAAAAGCAGGAACATTTGGGGTAGATATATCTTCTTTACCTGATTGGGTTTTAGATGGGTATAACAATTCTCTTCTAGGAATGTATGAACAAGCTGCCAACGGAAAAGTTCCTTATGAATTATCAAAAACATATAATGAAAAAACAGGTCAATACGAGCAAAACGAATTAAGTAAGATAGAACAAGGATTGTCTTTTGTTACTAGCATGTTTATGCCTGCTGATATGATTTCTTTTGCTTTAGGTGGTGGTATTGCAGCTAAAATTGGGTCAAAATTTCTTGGTGGCGCAATAAGAAAAGATATAAGCAAAAAACTTACCGCTGGTTATATGAAGCAAGAAGGAAGTAAAAAAGCAGCTAGTGTTTTAGCAAAAGAACATAGTGATGAGATATTAGCGCAACCTAATCTATTTAGAAGAGATAAGCCTATATTTGCTCATTTTGTTGATAAGAAGACTGGCAAAAACTTTACAAAAAAAATATTTGATAATAAAGACTTAATGGATAGTTGGCAGTTACATTCAAATCAAATGGGTGGCTCTCTTTTAGCTCATGGAACTATGTCATCATATTTACAAAAAGTTAGTGAAAAGGGAACTGTTGATGAAAATGGTGAATATATCCCTGGAGATGTAACTGCAGATGATTGGGGTGATATAGCATGGGCTGGAATAAAAAGCTATACAACAGGTGTTGCTGTTGGAATGGTTAAAGCATTTACTGGTGGACACGCATATTACAATAATATAACAAAACCATATGGTAAATATGTAAGTGAAGGACTTGAATATGGAGCTGAATCAACAGTATTTGGAGCAGCAGACCCACTTTTAGAAGGAAGACTTCCCACAGGTGAGGATATAGCTCACTCTTTCTTTAATTTAGCATCTTTAAAAATAGCAAATAAAGGTTTTGGTTCTGCTATGAATTATATTAACAAAGATTCAAGACAAGCCCAAATGAGAATGGAGAAGCTAAAAGAAGAAATTAATTTGTTAGAGGATATGAAAACACGAACCTCTGATAAAGATATATTAAATAAATACGAAGAATCTGTACTTGAAAAAAGAACAGAACTTGCCATTGTGGAAAGCAGAAAAACTCTACTTGACTCAGATTTCTCAAACATGAAAGATATGTATGAAAAAATAACAAAAGGTTTAGAGGATTATGATAAACTTAAAAAGGCTGGCAAGGATGATAAAGCGGCTCAAAGACTTGTTGGAGAGTGGTTTCCAGATGCAAATACAGTTACACGTGTTTTAGGGGAACTTGATGCAGCAAAAGAAATTGTAAAACAAAATCAAAATGATTTAATTAAAGCTGGAAAAGATTCTAAAGCTAGTAAAGAGATGCTTGATTTTGAGCAAGCTGTTATGGTAACTGAGCATTTAGCTAATTATCTTATAAAAAGTGGCCAAGTAGGTGCCCCTGATGGAAAGGTTACAGGCAAAAAGAATAATCATATATATTTACTTAAACAACTTCAATCAAGCGAAAAGCTTAAAGGAGGGGGTCTTACTCCGAAGGAAATTATTGATGCTGGGTATGCAGAGCATAAGGTGAACAAAGAGGGTGAGAAGTTATACGTTTTAGGCAACGAGGAAGTTTCGATAAGCAGCAAGCATAGTAAAAAAGAACAAAGAGAGATGAAGAAAAATCCTGTTCTTGTTATTACAAGCGACCAAATGTATGAAAATGGTAATGCTCATATGAAACAAAAAAGAAAAGACCTTTTAAGTAAAAATGACCAACAAGATGTAATGGATAGAATTGGGGAGATAGGAATAACAAAATTAAGAAATGATTCAAATCCTCTTGTTAAGAATATGTTTAATTATTTCACTCAAGATGCTCAAGGTAAATTTGGAGAAACTAATCAAGCAATAACATCTTTTATTTTAAAGGAAAATATTGGAGAATGGAACAAATCGCCAAGTACTCTTTCTGGTTATTTTAGTATTATAAATTCTTTTTCTAATTGGCTATCTAAGGAGTTTAATACAGATTTGGCTTTTTCAAACATAACAGACCCATTTAAAATAAGAAATATAATTAGCACTTATGAATCAACAGGAAAAGGTGGAAAAGCTTTTACTGCTAATACTGTTAATAATATAAGAAATGCTTTAGGTAGATTATATGGAGACGGCACATGGGGTCTTTCTATATATCTTCCAAATAGAGTTCCACCAGTTAAAGGAACAAGGCTTCGTGGTCTTGAAACAAAGAGACAAAGCTCTGCTATGTTTAGAGACCAAAAAGTTGCTATAAAGACTTTATCAAAAAAATTGCTTGAAACTCCTGATTTGATGATTGATGGTGTGAGTAAAAAGCATGGAGTTACAAATGAAGAATGGTCTCTTTTTCATAGACTTGCGTATAGAATGAACGCAGATTTAGGAGAGCTTGCTAGAAACTTAACAGCTGATGGAGTTTATAATAATGGTCGTGTATATTTTTTAAGAAAGAAAACAAGTGGAAATTATGACCAAAATCTTACAGATAGTAAACACAAAAGGCATGATGCTAAGTTAAATGAAGATTTAAAAGATTGGATGAATAAACATAATTTCTCATCAAAAGATAATATTTTTCCAAATATATTTAAAATACAAGAAAAAGATTCAAATAATTGGAAACAAGCTGTTTTAGAGTCTTTTCAACATTCATGGGGGAATAAGCATGAAATTCAAGATGCTCAACCTTTAGTATTTTTTGAGAGAGGAAAAAATATTTCTCTAGGTGATACTACAATAAAGCCTGGACAGTTTTTGAATTATGGGCAAGAAGGAACAACTAACGTTGGATTTAATAAAATATGGAGAAAGTTTGAAAAAGGGGAATTTACAGAAAAAGAACTAAAAGACCAACTTGCACATAAAGGTGCTTTTACGTGGAAGCATTATGAGTCTCAACAGTTTAATCAAAAAATAGAAACTACAAACACAAAAGATAAAGTTCATTCAAAATTCATAGATAAAAATAGAATATCTCCATTATTAAACTCTCAAGCAGGCAAAGAACTTATTGAACAAGTGAAAAAGAAAAATCCAAATATAAAATTCACAGAGGGTGTTGATAAAGGTGCTGTAGCTCAAACTGAGTTTAGAACAACCTCTGCTTTAATAAAAACAGAACTTGGCGTAACTTCTGTTAAAGATGTTTTTCACGAAATTGGAGAGGTTTTATTTAAAACAGCTCAAAGCAATCCAAAATCTAATCTTGCAACTTTATTTAATCGTGGAATTAAATTAACTGAAAGAGAAGCAAGAATTGAATGGCAAAACAATCCTAGATGGAAAAAGAAATATAATAATTTTGATTTATTTAAGAAAGAATGGTTTATAGAGCAAACAGCTAAGCTTACTACAAATAGATATTTAGAAACAAGTTTAAAGGCTCGTGTATCAAACTCTATGAAAGAGATGTACGTTGAGTTTAAAAAAATGTGGCTTGGCGTTGAATCTAACAAACTTGATGTAAATGATATTATGCTTCTTGTTGGAAGGCGTGGTTTTTCTGGTTTAACAGGAATACAAAATTTAGGATATATTGGTTCTAAAGGTGAGATTGTTTATTCAAAATTTACAAGTAAATCTTCAAAAGAAAATATTGATGCTGATAAAAGAACAATACTTAGAAAAATAATGAAGAAAGCTGATGACTCTAAACTTACTAACAAGCAAATATTTGATACTTTAAATTGGGATAAAAGATTTAATGTAAAATCATTTTCAGATATTAAGACAAAAGAACAAGCATCTGTATTATATGAGGATATAAAAAGGAATTTAGAATGGGATAAGATTGGTGATAATTTCTATAAAGAAAAGCAAATTATAATAGATGCAGAGGCAAAACAATGGTTGCCTAATAATTGGAAATCTAAAGACATAGATATTAAAGATATATCAACTTTTAGAAAATCTTTTTGGCAATACGCAGCAGCAGGAGAAAAACTCCAACACTTTTTACCTAGTGATGTTATTATTTCAGCTTATGGTGGTGTTAATGGTGTAAAACTTATGACAAACCATCTCTTTCCCTTAATGGAAATGAAAGAGAGATTATTGGGAGCTATAACAATACTTAAAGACAATATAGTTCAAGATATTTATGGCGAAAAATCAACTAAAAACATATTCAAGGGTACGGCTAACTATTTAGGATTTTCTAAAGGAAATAAGGCATTATCTTTCGTTGGTATGTATGACCCATTAATAAAAGAAATGCTTTTAAATAATCCAAATAAAAGAGTAGCTGAAAAAGCAGCTATTTTTTACAAAGAGATGTTAAAAGAAGGAACAAAAGAAAATCTTTCAGCTAAAGCTGTTAAAAGATATTATAACACAACTTGGAATTTGATAGAAAAAACTATTTATGAAAACTTTGCTCCAAGAGATGCTGAGAAAATGATTAAAAAACTTAAAAAAGAAAAGAATTATTTTACTCATTCTTTAAGTGAGAAGTTTAAAGATTATATATCTGAAACACAAGAAGGACAACAGATGTTTAATAAACTTGTAAAAGAACATGTTTATAAAACACTAACTTCTGGAAAAGGAAAAGACAAAGAGTTCTCTAAGATTCAAGGACTTAAAAAGAATGCTAAAAAAACACTAAAAGGAAAAGAACTTGAAAACAAACTTAAAGAATTAGACAATTTAGCAAATGCTAGAATTGAAGAACTTATGATGAAAAAACCTAAAAATGGAAAAGGTTTATCTTTATATGAAAAAACATTAAAATCTGCAAGAGACCAAATAAATCATTCATCTAAAACTATGTTTAACCCTAATATAGATTTCATGAGACTTAACTATGATAAAAGCGGGTATCATACAAAAAGTAATGGTAAAAAGATACCTATATGGGAAACGTCTTTTGATGGCTCAGTTGTTAAATATGGTCAAAACCAAGCAAAATGGATTTCTGCTTTAAAATATGCACCAGAAGCATTAAATATAAGTAGTAAAGTATATAGAAAATCTCCTATAGCTGATACTATATCTGAAATATCTAAAAAGAATGATAGAATGGGGGAACACGTAACTGCTATTGCTGAAGCTTTTATTGGACATCATTTTATAACAAACAAAACAAGAGAGCCATCTAGTTGGTTTAAAAAGAAGTTGTTGAAATTCTCTCAATTATCAGCTGCAGCTGGTCTTTCAAGTGCTATGTCTGGGGTTAAAAATATTATACTTGGTGAGTCAACAATAAATACAGCTTATGGTTTTAGAGGAACATTTGCAGGTGTGCAAGGGCTATTTAACCCTGAGCTTGCTCTTACTGCTAAAATGTTTGGTCTTAAAGCTATAGGTGGAAGGTATCTTGAGGAGGTTGGGGCCACAAACCTTATAGCAAAAGGCGGGTTTATGGAACCTACTGAGTGGGCAAATAGGCTTCGTTCTGCTGGAGCAGTGCTTGCTTATGTAGACCATGGATTAGGAGTTCTTAAAGGCCAGAAAAGGTTTATATATGATGAAACTTTTGGGAAAATACTTCCTGGAAACAAACAGGTAGAAACAACATTTTTAAGAAAACTAAAAGATAATTTTCATTGGACAAATGAGGACATTGCTTTTGCTAAAAAATATGGATTGCATGGAGAAAATCTCCCCTCATCTAATTCCAAAAGCTACAAAAAATTAAAAGAAAAACAGCAAGATATACTTGGCAAAACAATACAATATGGACATAAAACAGTACAAGGCTCAACAGGTGTTCTTGATTTACCTTTATGGGCATCAAAAGATGCGAGTAAATGGATGACAGTATTTTATAGAATAGCAGCAAGCCAGACAAGAAACTGGGTTGACAATGTGTGGACTCCTCTTTTATCTTATAAGAATCCACTACCAATGTTAAGATATGGGGCATCTTCATTTGTTGGTGGATACACATTATGGCAGTTATCTGATTGGCTTTTAGGTCAAGAGGCTCCACACGAGTCTATGGATGATTCAACAGCACAAAAACTATTAGAATATGGATATAAAGCA
>VTLG01014662.1_pt1 | contig 33297 bp, 41 predicted proteins | sample 4694571 | NCBI WGS metagenome assembly VTLG01 (sample SAMN12604809, study PRJNA352737) | marine metagenome | biome: ENVO:00000447; feature: ENVO:00000209|ENVO:00000569|ENVO:01000036; material: ENVO:00002151; isolation source: viral sequences binned using virsorter ...
GCATTGTGATGTCCCCTCGTTGGTATTGAAATAAATTGTTCGACGACTCTTTAAATAATTTTCGATGTTCTTTTCATAGAAGCAATTAAATTGCCTCCAAGGACTGTCCATAGGATTGTTGTAAGGTTTCATTTTCTTAGATCCTCGCAAGCCGCTTCAATTTTGTTGACCTCACAATCGTGACGGGTCATATCTTCAAGGGATGTTGTTAACCCCCAAAACAGTGCGCCGCCGAAAAGAGCCATAAGTGCAAGGCAACCAAGAGATTCAAGGAATTTATTTTTCTTTGGTGGCCCGCTGTAGATTCTGATGTGTTTCATACCTTTATTATAACCCCCCTGCAACCCTCTGGCAACCCCCTGCAACCCTCTCTCTATATATAGGTAAAAAAAAAGCCCCTTGCGGGGCGGTTGGTTAGGCCATTGAGTTCATAAAGTTCACATACTTGGTTTCCTCGTCGTGAGCTTCATTGCTAACCCATTCAATTAAATCCTTTTCGTTGAATCTTTTTGACCAATGATCAGGATTCATAATCTCATACTCATTAAGAGTTTGATCTGATAGGTTTCGGCGGCAAATCAATGTGTAATTTCTTTGCTTTAGCCAATGGTTACATTCGAGTAAATTCATAATTAGAAAAGAAGTGCGGCGGATGCTGCAACAACTAACAGAATTACAAGAGCCTGCTTTTCGTCCCTCAAGTCCTTAAGCTGCTTATCGGTGACGGCGATGTATTCCTCGGCGCCTTGGATAATATCAGCCTTGTTGGAGTTGCGGTTGATAACAGAAGAGGTCATAACTAAATGGGGTTGGATGACCCCCTTAATATACATACCCCCTACAACCCTCTGACAACCCTCAAGCACCCTCTCTTAATAAAATGAAACAATTATTAGATATGTTAGGCAGCGCCTTCGTTTACAGGTCGCCAGATCCTAATCAAGGGTACAAGCGTTTTTACCGTGAATACTTGATGTCGCTTACTCATAAACAGTTACGGCCTATTGCAGGGACTAATTCGCATCTCCCCAAAAGCGTCCTCATCGATAGAATATTTGCAGACATGAAATAAGGGCAGACTTGCCGCCCTTACTTCTGCTACAGACGAGTGGGTGATGGGGGACTTCATTTACTCGTCAAACCAAAATTAACTTAATCTACAGATTTGGCAACTTCTACATTAAAGCCAAGTCTTTTTAGCTCATCAATTCGATATTTCTGAATTTTACTTAAACGGCCTCTTTTAGCTTTCACCTCTACAAAACGAATTTCGCCGTTGGGTTTCAATAAAAGTAAATCAGGGTATCCCGCTTTTTGAACTTGGATCAGTTTTAAGACTAAATATCCTTCACTCTCGAATTGCTTGATGAGCTTCTTTTGATAACTGCTCTCTGACCGATCGAAAATGACTGACGGTAAAATCTTTTTTTGTTCGCACCCTTTGGAGGACTCTCGGTTCGATTCCATTCAAAGCAAATACATAATGGACTCTGCATCGTGTCGTTCTGCCGAGGAAGCTCGCACGATCGCGGGCTTGCAAATAACTGAGGCTCGCATAGTCGATGCCGTAAAAAATCAAATACTCCGCACTTGATAAGTTAACGCCTTCTCGACTTGCTCGCACCTGGCCAATAAAAACAGCATCCGAATCGCTATTAAATTTCTCAGGGCTATCGGTTGCACGGTCGCCAAAAGTTTCACGCAACATTTTCCCTTCAGCATCGAAGGTGTACATGATCGCAATTTTGGAACCCTTATAATTTCGCTCTATATATTCCGCCTTTGATTTATCAAAAATCAACTTGACTCCTTCCTCAGTGATAACGCTTCCTGAATAAATCTGACGAAGCTTACTTAATTTCTTTGCACCCGTGTCGGCTAGAACTGTCCGAACATGACCTTTAACTGTTTCGGTCTGGCTAATTCCATCATCAATAATATGTTTCGCAATCTCATAAGTGATTGGTTGCATCTGGACATACTTCACACTTTCCTCGATCTGCGTTTCAAAGCCCGCTTGCTTTTGCGTGACTTTGACGGTGTAAGGCTCAATTTCTTTTAAAATTAATTCCTTATTGGCATTTTGATAATCGTTTATAACTTGGCCCGTGCCCACTCTTTTTTGTTCCACATCCACATAACCAGCTTTTGCCCATTCGTAAAAATTGCTATACCGATGCCACAGCCTTCGGGTCAATTTGAACTGATGGAATAATTGACTGAACGATTCAGGTGATGGTGTTCCACTCAATAGGCAGATGTTCTTATAATTAATCGTGCATAAATTCTTGAACCTCAAAGATGGTTTTGGATACGCTCCTAGACCGTGAGCTTCATCAGCAATTAATAAATCCCATTCGCTATAACGGTATTTTTTTAATTTCTCGTAATTCGTCACGACGATATGCAACCCTAAATTCAACGCATCTTTTTGAATGCTCGGAATAGCCTTCAGTTTCGTTACAAATAAAATCCTTTTGTATTCAAGCCTTTTTGCTGCGGCCAAAGCCGTTAAAGTTTTGCCCGTTCGTACCTCGCCAGCAAGATAAGCACAGCCTTCGTTCTTTAATAAGGCGGCTATTTTGCTCGCAGCTTGCTCCTGGTATAGACGTAACTCAATCATTGACGGGGTTGGAATTAGTGTTATCTTACCTATTAGCGACCTAAAAGCAACCCAATGGACCCGTATGAGATGAAGGTGATTAACTTATCGCTCCCGCAAGAGCAAATTGACTGGCTTGATAAAAATAAAGGCCCAGAACTTTCACGCGCTGGTTTTGTCCGTACTCTTATCCGTCATGCGATGACGAAAAAAGTACTTGACGCTTATGAGTCTCAGTTGACTAGATAAACAATGGATATAAAAGAAGAACTCACGCGGCTGCCTAAGTCGTGGGCATACGTCGCTGTCAATGGAAATAAACAGCCATATCAAAAAGATTGGCAGAACAAACCACTCTCACGGCTCGAATTATTTAAAGAAATAACCGCAGGTCGAGCAAAAGCAATTGGTGTTGTCTCTGGGCCAAAGTCAGGAATTATGTTCCTGGATCACGACGGGAAATCAGCTTCAGAAATTCTCACCGAATGGAATCTTTCAGTCGGTTCTCTCCCTCCTTCTTGGATGGTCACTTCTGGCCGCGTTGGCCGTTTTCAACTCATTTACAAAGTTCCTGAAAAATATTGGCCTAAAATAAAAACCCGCAAATTCAAAAGCGGTGTTATCGGTGATGACGGCGCAGTAGAACAAATAGAACTTCGTTGGGAATCGTGCCAATCGGTCGTAGCTGGCAAGCATCCATCAACCGACGGATACCGATGGATGGAAGGGCGGTCACCTTCTGATCTTGAACTTGCAGAAGTACCAAAAGCCATCATCGAAAAAATGATGGAACCTAAAAAACAAAAACCCGCACCCGTTGAAGTATTTAATTCAGACATTGACAAAGCCCGTTCACTTCTTCAATCAATTAATCCTTCACGTTTAGACGATTACGACACCTGGTTAAAAATTGGAATGGGTGCACATTCCGCAGGTGATTCACTCCTCCCCGATTGGATCGCTCTTTCACAAAAAAATAGCAAATATGAAGACGGTGAATGTGAAAAAAAATGGGACTCTTTTAAACGGTCAGGTATTTCCCTCGGTACGCTCCAGAAATTTGCAAAGGAAGATGGTTGGGTTCAACCGCCTCGCGTTTTTCCTAAATCAATCATTCCTACACCAAAAGAAGAAGCAACACCCATACCCACAAAATTAGAACAGCTCACCTCACAAGAATTAATTTCCTTTCTACGGAATCAAAAAGAAGAAATTCGCTTTAATACCTTCACCCATTCGATCGAAATGGATGGCAAAGTTATCCGTAATATTGAACTCTTTTATCTGACACTCGCAGAACTTGGCTACAAAGTTACCAAAGAAATGGCCATAGACTGCCTCCTCAAAGTCGCGCATGAAAATGAATATGATCCCGTCCGTTTATATCTTGAGCATGTCAGTTCAATTGATCCTGCCTATATAGACCAATTAGCAACAACCTATCTCAGACCGAAAGACGCAGCGATCGGAAAACCTACGATTTACGACGCGATGTTAAAAGCTACTTTGATCGCCGCCGTGCGCCGCGTTTTCGAGCCAGGCTCAAAACACGATTCAGCTTGTGTTCTTCAAGGGCCACAAGGGGCGAGGAAGTCAAGCTTCTGGGCCGCACTCGGCGGGCCGTTTTTTTCAGATTCTTTAGGCGATATCGCAGAGAAGGATTCGGTCCTTCAATTATCTCGCTCATGGATTTGTGAAATGGCTGAGTTAGATCATCTCACTAGTCGAAAACATGCAGGTCAAATTAAATCTTTTTTATCAAGATCAACTGATTTAATGCGAGTCCCTTACGGTCGCTCTGTTGAAGAATGGCCACGTCGGGGCATCATCGTCGGATCAACAAATAAATCCGACGGCTTCTTAGTTGATGAAACAGGCAACCGTCGCTTTCATGTCATCCCCGTTCAAAAGGATATGGAAAAGCCAATTGACCTTGATTCCCTACAGCTTGAACGCGATGCGATATGGTCAGCCGCTGTCAATTCATACCGCAATGGTGAATCCTCTTTTCTCTCAACAGAACAAGAAAATCAAATTGCAAACGAAAACATGTCATACCTTGTCGATTCTCCGTGGCAACCCGTTATCGCTCAATGGCTTAACAACCCGTCGAATAAAATGAAAGACGTCACAATTGAACTTTTGCTTACAGAAGCGATCGAAAAGACAACCGAACGACAAACGCGCTCCGACGTGATGGCTGTCTCAAACATTCTCAAATCGCTCAATTATGAGCGAAAAAAGAAAAGAGTGAACGGAACGCCTCGTTGGGTCTGGTTCCCTCCCTGTTCCCTCCCTGTTCCCTAGGTGGGAACGCCTCAAAAACCCGTTGCCCGTTGCTTTCTTCTACTATGTTCCCTATGTTCCCTATGTTTTATATATAAATATAAATATAGGGTATATATGGGGTTATATACCGTTTAGGTAAGTTTATAGATTGGATGGAACGGACGGGAACAGGGAACACCCTTATTCATTCTCAAATCTGTCTCATGACTGTCTCATCTAAGAACAAACCCGTAGTGGATCGGCTCATCCTTATCCTTGCTCAGGCAAAATATACTGCGGCTGCTATTGCCGATAATGCTATTGACGATCAAGACCCTATTGATGATGAATCTATAATGATGCTATCCCGTGATTTAAACTCGATTAAAAATTACCTTCATACTGCTTACGAACAAAAATTCAATGAATAAACTATATTTAGCCTATGGCTAAGAAATCTACAGATAGAGAAGTTGATTGCAGAGTTAATTCTGTTTATAACTTATTGATTAATGGCCACAGTAAAACTCAGGTCGTACGGCATTGTGCGGAAAATTATGGTGTCAAATTAAGACAAGCAGAAACATATATCGCCCGCGCTCGCACACTGGTGCAATTAGATGCTGAAATCGAAAGACCTCAATGGCTCCTATCTGCACTCAGCCGTCTGCAAAATTATGAATCTCAAGCAGCAAAGCGTGGTAATCACCAGGCAGCACTTCGAGCTGTGGAATTACAAGCTCGGTTATTGAGGTTTGAATTAAGTTGACTTCTTTAATTGCGGGGATATGTGAAAAAGAACCGCTTACCGCTTTTGCTTATCAGTCTTCTATTAACAGTCTTCCTTCGGCGGAAGAAGTTAAGGGTCGAATACTTGAAGGACTCTTACCTCATCAAGAGGAGTTCTGTTTAAATACGGACCGAAAAGTCGGGCTTGTATGCGGGTTTGGTGCAGGCAAAACGCATGGCTTAGTTGCTAAGGCTTGCATGATTGCCGCCGATAATGTTGGTTTTGTTAGTGCTGTCTTTGAACCAACCGCGCCTATGGTTCGAGACATTCTGATCCGAACGCTTAATGATTTATTGGATCAATGGGAAATTCCTTTTACCTTTAGAGCAAGTCCGTTGCCTGAATATACGCTTCATTTTGCCGAAGGAAATCATCAAATATTGCTTAGGACGATTCTGACTTATCAACGCTTACGCGGTCAGAACTTATGTGCCGTTGGGTTTGATGAGGCTGACACTATCCCGATGGGTGAAGCCACCAACGCCATGAATATGGCATTAGCAAGATTGAGATCGGGCAATAATCAACAGTTTTATGCTTCAACGACTCCAGAGGGATATGGGTGGGCGTTTCATACATTCGATAAGGAAGCAACAGAAGACACCGCATTAATTAGAGCAAGAACAATGGATAATCCTTATTTGCCTGATGGATTTATTGAATCACTTGAGCAGAATTATTCGGAGCAATTAATCAAGGCTTACCTCGACGGGCAGTTTGTCAATCTAACAACGGGTCAAGTCTATGATCGGTTCTCTAGGGAGATTCACGTTAAGGATAATTTACCTGATTACAGCGAGGAAACTTTAAAAATAGGGATTGATTTCAACGTAGATAATACAAATGCTGTTGTATGTGTGCGAGACGGAAATAAGTTGGTCATAATAGACGAAATTGTGAAGGCGCACGACACTGACGGACTTGCTCAGGAAATTGTTCGGCGTTATCCAAATCGTAAAATCCAAGTTTTTCCCGATGCTTCAGGTTCGCAACGCTCGACAAACGCAAACGCCTCTAGGACCGATATATCCATACTCGAATCTTATGGCTTTACCAACATGTCGCCGCGATCGAACCCCGCAATCAAAGATCGAGTCCAGACTTTGCAAAATCTTCTCTGTAACTCCAAAGGGGAATCACGCCTGGAGGTTAGCTCCCGTGTGCACCGCGTAATTGAGTGCCTTGAACTTCAATCGTGGGATGAGAAAACGCAACAACCTGACAAGTTAAATGGTTTCGATCACATGAATGACGCATTAGGATACTGTGTATATCGAGAGTTCTCTATTCTGTATGCCCGTGCAGGGAGCAGAACAGGAATTAGAATTTATTAAGTGAGGATTTTTACGTGACTTTCAGCGCATACGGCGGTTACAGACAAAACAGAAAGCCAGCGGAAGCGCGTGTTGTTGAAGTTGACGACCCAAACCAGCAATGGTTAAACATGCAACCGCATTGGGGGCTGATTGAAACCATTATTCAGGGGACGTATGAAATCAGATCTAAGCATCGAAAGTACTTGCCGCAGGAGGAACGTGAAACAGATCTTAGTTATGATGCAAGACTTAGCAGAAGTGTTTTAAGTCCTTATTTTATTAGAATCGAAAGGATGTTAGCGGGTATGTTGACCCGCAAACCTGTTCAGTTAAATGACACTCCAGATGAGATAAGGGAACATTTATTTGATATAGACCTTAATAATAATGATCTAAATATTTGGACTTATGAGGCTTCTCGCAAGCTATTACGCTATGGCCATATTGGTGTTCTCGTTGATGCACCTGCTTTAGAAACAGAAGAAGGCCGACCCTATTGGGTGACTTATACGCCAAGGGATATTATTGGTTGGAAGACTGAGAAGAAAGAAGGGAAAGATTTGCTGACTCAGTTGCGTTTAGTTGAACGGGTTTTAGTAGCAGATGGGTTGTATGGTGTTAAGGAAGTCGAGCAAGTCAGGGTATTAACTCCTGGGAACTTTGAGATTCATCGCAAGAATAAGGACGGTAAATTTAAGATTGAGGAGCAAGGTACAACATCATTAGATGTAATTCCTTTTGCTGTTGCTTATTCAAATAAGGTCGGCTATTTGGAATCAAGACCCCCTATGAGTGACGTAGGGGAATTGAACTTGAAGCATTATCAAATTCAGAGCGATTACGACAATATTTTGCATTGCGCTGCTGTGCCAATGCTCTCGATATTTGGAATGCCACCGAGCGATGGTGAAATCAGTGCAGGTCCAGGGGAAGCTTTCGCAATGCCAGCGGAGGCAAGAATTGAATATATAGAACCAGCGGGTAATAGTTTTTCAGCACAACAAGAACGGCTCAAAGAAATAGCATCTCAAATTAATGAATTAGGACTCGCTGCAATTCTTGGTCAAAAGCTGAGTGCCGAGACAGCAACTTCAAAAGCCATCGACCGTTCTCAATCGGATGCCACTATGTTGGTTGTGGCTCAGCAAGTGCAGGATTTAATTGATAATTGTCTAAGATTCCATGCTGACTATTTAGGAGTTGAAAGCGGCAGTTGTTATGTCAACCGTGACTTCATGGCAGCTCGTCTTGAACCTCAAGAGATCGGAAGCTTGCTGCAACTTTATACAGCAGGAACTATTTCAAAAGAGACATTATTAACCATGCTTTCTCAAGGTGAAGTGTTGCCTGATGAATTTGACGTTGAGGAAGAATTGGCTGCAACAGAAGGAGCTTTATTAGATCCATCACCCGTTGAGATAGCGGAAGAACCTGCTGAAATAGAGGAGTAAAAAATGGCTGACCCTAGCGGAACGCCATCAAGTGTTTTTAAACACGCTATTAATTTGAATCGTTACGGGTCAGGCGTATCGAAGAAATTAATGATTGCTTATAACCGCATCGTGGTTAATGCAACGAAGGAATTGCAGGCGATGAGTTCGGAAGATTATTCATCGTCTTATAGAGCCAAGAGGTTGAGGCAGATTATCGGATCTTTAAAAACAAGCCTTGATGGTTGGGCTGGTGATGCAACAAAATTTATGACAAAGGATCTTGATGAATTAGCAAAAATAGAAAGTGAATTTGTTTTAGCTCAATTCCTTCAGGAGATACCCGATGCTGATGGACTTATTCGAGAATTAGAGATTAGTCCTCAATTTGCAAAGGCTGTCGTCACGAAAGACCCAACTGAGTTAAACCTTGTCACGACGGAGGCGGGTGATTCTTTGACGGGGAAAGGCGTTTATAAATTGACTGCAAAACAAGGAACACCAATGGTCTTGCCTAATGGCGACACTGTGGAAAAAGCTTTTAGGGGTATTGCTAACACATCAGCGCAAAAGTTTCGGTTAGTTGTGCAAGATGGAATGTTAACGGGGCTTTCTACTGACAAGATTGTTCGTCAGATAATAGGAAGGCAAGGCGGTATGAAGTTCGCGACGGGGCAGAATATAAGTGCAAGGGCGTTGTCTTTAGCAGGAGGAGAAAAAGGAACGCGGTTGGCAAATCATCAGATTATGTCTTTAGTAAGAACAAGCATTAATCAAGTTTCAAACACTGCAAGTCAAGAGACGTATAAAGCAAATTCAGCAATTACTAAAAAGTACCGATACGTGGCAACGCTCGATAGTAATACGACTCTTTTATGTGCTTCAAAAGATGGGAAGTTATTTGATTACGAAGAGGGTCCAATGCCGCCGCTTCATTTCAATTGCAGGTCAACAACTGTTCCTGTTATTGATTGGGACGGATTAGAAAAAGAATATGGGATTGTTGCACCTGACAAGATCGAGGGAGTTGGGGAAGCAAAGAGAGCAAGTAAAGATGGGCCTGTCCCTGCAAATGAAAAATATGGCGATTGGTTGTATAGCAAAAGGGTAAAGGAGGGGAGGAAGGTTTTACCTGGGGTCGAGCAGGTTGACGCGCTCGGATATGACAAAGCCGTTTATTTTAATCGTTTAGCGGCTAGATATAAAGATCCGAATAAAGCAATTGTTAGCTTAGTAAGGGAGGACGGAACAGAGAAGACGTTAGCTGATTTAAGGCGTGATTATAAATTCAAGAAAGTAGTCAGGCCGTCAGAACCAACGATTGTTATTAAGAATCAAAAACAGCTTGACAAGCTAGCTAAAAACATAAGAGCAGCACAAGACAGATCGTTCACTGTTGGGAATGTCCATAGTACAAGCAGAGTCGAAGCTTACGCAGAGAAGTTTGGAGGGGTTGAAAGAATGACGGTAGAGAGTTTGAAAAACCTAGAAGAGGAAGGAGGTTTGACGGCTCAAAACAGCAGAAAAATGCGTAAGTTCTTAGAGAAAAGCAGCCAAGTTAATAATTTCGCAATGAGTGGAGAACGATGGAGTAAACAACAGGTGGGGAGGTATTCTAAAAAGGTAATAGAGGATCAATTCAAGGCGGTAGAAAAGGCTTTTAACACTTATCCTGATTCTCTTGATTTTCAATCGTCGTCTTTATATTTTGAGTATACCAAGAAAGCTATTAAAGAAGGCAAAGGTCCAAACTATACAAGAGTTCTAAAAAACATGTTGAAGCCTTGCGGTAAAACTTACGCAGGATATACAACTACTTGCAGCTCTGTTGTTAACACGAAACTAAAGGAGACTTCGAGGCTTCTTTCTAAAAAAGACATTAAAAAGTTCAGGAAGGCAGCAAAAGGTGTCCTAGATCCTAAGTCTAGGGATTTATCTGATTCTGTTAAGGAGTATATATTTAGCCAGAAAAAACTACCTTCTGTCTCGGCAGCACAAGATAGGGACATTTCTTGGCTTTCTACAATGATCCATGAAATCGGTCATCAGGTTCATTTTAAAGGTTCTGGCGCGGAACATTATCCTTTTAGATTCAGTCCGAAAGATATGACTTATGTGACAAAATATGCCTCTAAAAACAGGTTTGAACAGTTTGCAGAAGCTTTTACAGTTTATATTCTTGATCCTGAAGGTTTAAAATTGAAGGCTCCTAAGCTTTACCAATGGGTTGATGATAACCTTGAGAAGGCGTTGAAGTTATTATGACTTACGAAGAAGCCGTAAAGCTGACGAATAGGTTTCCAAAAGACAGGGATGTTCCTAAGTTGTTGTCGGCTGCGATAAAAAAAGCGGAAGGAATAGAGAAGGATCTTCTAGGTGAGTTAGTAGAGGGGTTAATTCTTGCGTGTAAGAGCAATGAGGATTTTAGTCTTGTAGAGAAGTATTTTGATTGAGATGAGCAAAGTTTAACCGTAACGGGTAAACTATTTCTAACGTTTAATTTAGGATCATGGCTCGTCGATATGTAAGGGACAAGGTAGGCCGTTTTGCGTCTAAAGGAGGAGGCAGCAAAGGCAAAGGCGGCAAAATGGGCAAGTCTGCCAAGAATGTGAAAGCAAGGGCGGCTTATAAGAATCAAGCAGGGAAGCTAAGAGAAGCAAAGAAAATGGCAGGCGGCAAGGGTGGAAGCGCTAGAGATAAGAAATTCTGGAACAGGCAGTTAGGCGGTGCGAAGTCAGGGATGACCCGTGTAACCAATAGGCTTGCAGGTAAAGGTAAAGGCGCGGCCGCAGGCAAGGCAGTAGGAAGTGGGCCAAAGCAAAAGAGGGGAGTCAAGAAGAAAAGAGGAGCGAAGGTATATGACAACACCACTAACCAGATGTTTAAGTCGAGAAAGTTAAAAAGAGATTTAAAGCGTAAATACCCTGAATCGAAAGCAGCTAAACGAGTAGCAGCAAAAGCAAAGAAAACCACAGCAGCAAAGAAAAAGGTAGCAGCAAAGAAAAAAACTTATGGCGGCCTAACAGCTAAACAGCAATATAAGGCAGCTACAAGTAAGGCCCGTGCAGCCAAGTCAGGTTATGCACAAGACAGAGGTCAAGGGTATGACAGGGCTGGGAAGGCCGCAGGAAAAGGAAAAGTAAAAAGATCCATGAAGCTGCCTGGAACCGATTCAGCAAGAGGCGTTGGTTCGGCTAAAGCTCAGGTGACAAAGCTACAGAAGAAATTCAGAAAAGGAGTCACTCAAGGCAAAGGCTACGGATTATCTAAGAAAGGACAGAAAGCGAAGAGTACGTTTAGAGATTTAAAGAGACAAAGAGGCGGCGTCACTAAAGGTAAGGGAACAATTGCCCAAAGGAAGAAGAGTCTGAATGTCAGAACGACTCAACAATCTTTTGGGATGAAGGTTAAAAAGCCAGTAAGTAAGGCTGCTATGAAGTATATCGGTAAGCAAAATGTTGAAGCTTCTAGGGTTGCAGCTTCTAGAGGTAAAGGCAGCAAGGCGAAAAGACGGGCGGCCTTAATCAAGGCTAAGGCTGGAACTGGACCTAGAGTAAAAGGGACTAAGAGGATAACAGGCTCAACTGCTAAGAATTTAGTAGTGCGTAGACAGAGAGCTAACGAAATCGAGGGGAAATATAATAAGAAAAGACGTTAATCATCAGCAATAAAATCGTCTAGCGTTTCGAGGTCTTCCATTACGTTGGCCCAGAACTCAGGCACTAGCAATACATCGTCTTGGCTGTCAGCTTTACCTATTGTAATAACGTCAGCCATTTCGTTCCCTGTGATGACATAGACCATTGTTTCGTTCCCTTCACCGTCAACATCGGGGACGGAGGAAAGAAGTTCGCGTAATTCTCTAACAGTGAAGCCTTCTTCTTTAATGATTGGGCTAGGCATGGGGTTGACTCCTAGTGGTTTCTGCTAACTTAGTAGAAAACTAGCCTTACGGGTTATTTATGTCTGACGAAAACATCGAACAGTCTACGGCTGTTGATCCCTCTGAAGTTGATGCACTGAAAAGAAGCATTGAGAGCCTAGAAAAGAAAAACTACGAATTGATAGGCAAATTAAAGAAAAAAGAAACGCCTGAACAACCAAGCGATTATGAAGAGCTTGTTGAATTTAAAAGGCAAGCTGAACAAAAAGAATTAGAAGCCAAGGGTGAATACTCCAAAGCATTGGAATCAAGGGAAGGGCAATTCCGTGATGCGGTAAAAGAAAAAGATGACAAGATTAAAAAACTTGAAGCAAAAATCCGTGATCTTCAATTAATTTCACCAGCTTTAGCTGCTTTATCGAATGCGGTGCATGATACTGATTACGCACTGGAAAAATTAGGGAAGGATAAGTTTGAGGTCGCAGATGATGGTTCTGTTGTTTATGTTGATGAGTTCAGCAAAATGACAATAGAGGAAGCCGTTCAGAAAAAATTAGCAGCTAATGATCGAACAAAATGGGTTGTTAAAAAACCTGTTGCTCGAGGCGGCGGTGCTTCTCAATCAGGATCATCAACAGGCAGCGGTGTAGATGAAGGCGATCTAAAACATTTCTTAAAAGGATCTGAAAATTTAAGTGAACAAACTCGGATTTATAAACAACAAGGGCCAGAAGTTTGGAGGAAGCTTAGAGAATTGGCAGAAAGCCGCTAGTATGTTGAGTAATCACTGAAAAATAGGTTACGCCTGTCTGGTGAGTTAATGGGTTACGCCCAAACTGCAAAATTATCTGAGTAATTAAACATGGCTCCTACAAGACGGAGTGATGTCATCATCCCAGAGGTTTTTGTTCCTTACGTCGTACAGGCGACCACTAACCTAGACCGCTTTTTGCAGTCTGGAGTTGTACAGCCATTGGCGGAACTGAATGGAACTGAGGGCGGTGACTTCGTAAATATACCTTTCTGGGGTGCAAACCTTTCAGGCGATCAAGAGGTTCTATCTGATAGCACTTCCTTGACACCTGGCAAGATCAGCACAGGCAAGCAAATCGGTGTGCAGCTTCATAGAGGCCGCGCATTCGAGGCAAGAGACTTAGCTTCTATTGCTGCTGGTTCTGATGCTATGGCTGCAATCGGCAATAAGCTTGCTGCTTATATTGCTAACCAAAGGCAGAAAGATCTTCTAGGTGCATTAGAAGGTTGCTTCGGATCACTTAACGCTAACGATTCAAACAGTGCATTCTTTGCAATGTGCGTTGATTCAGAGAGTGGTGATTCGCCTGCTGTTCTAAGTCCTAGAACTGTTGCCGCTGCAAGAGCCAAGTTTGGCGAGCAAGGCGACAAGCTAACCGCTGTTGCTATTCATAGCAATACTTACTATGACTTGGTTGAGCGTAAGTTAATTGATTACGTTTCTACTGCTGACGCACGTGGTACAACCACAACTCAGTCAGGCGGAACAATGGCAAACGCTTATGGTGGCGACGACAAAGTTCCTACCTTCTGCGGTTTAAATGTCATTTTCTCAGATGACGTAAGCAAGACAGGTTCAGGTGCAACCACTGAGTATGCAGCTTATTTCTTTACAGCAGGCGCTGTTGGAAGTGGCGAGCAAGCAGCTTTAGACATTGAGCAAGATAGAGATATCTTGGCCAAGTCTGATGCCATCAGTTATGACGCACATTATTGCTATCACCCAGTTGGTAGTAAGTGGGCGGTGACTACAACAAACCCAACCGTTGCACAACTTCAAACTGTTGCAAACTGGTCTAAGGTTTACGAAAACAAGAACCTCGGTATTGCTCGCGCAACCGTAGTTTCTAACTACGATTAAGGGGTACTAACTAATGACTTCCGTATTTGAAGCTGTTGGTGGCAAGGCGATCGGTTACGTTTCTGGCGGAGCCGTTACCCAAGCCACTAATAAGTCAACAGGTGTAACGCTTAACACAACAAGCGGTCAGATCACCATGAACAACGCTGCTTTAGCTGACGCGGCTGAAGTAACTCTCGTTGTTACTAACGACAAGGTTGCAGCTACTGACACTGTGATCGTCAATCATGCCAATACAGGAACAGCAGGAGCTTATGTTGTGCAAGTCACAGCAGTAGCGGCTGGTTCTTTCAAAATTACTGTCGGAAATGTTTCTGGTGGTTCTTTGAGTGAGGCGATTGTCTTGAATTACAACGTCCTCAAAGGGGCTGCAAGCTAATGGGTATGTTCTCTTTTAGGAGAGCAAAGGAAAGGGAGGCTGCTGAAAAAGCGGCCTCTATTCCACCCGTTGAAACTCCTAAACCAAAGCGCAAGCGTCAACCTAAAACTAAAGTTTCTAATAATGGCAATCACGATAGTGGCGACAGCGGGAGCTGCGAACGCAAATAGCTACCTCACATTGTCAGACGCTGACGATCTTATTGATGGTCTTATTAAGGATGACGATGTTGTTGCTTGGGGGACCGCTTCAGCAGATGATCAAAACCGCGCTTTATATACAGCGACGCAGCGAATTGACCGCGAACGATTTTTAGGTGCAAAAGCAACCGACACGCAAGCACTGCAATGGCCGCGCACTGGGGTAAGAAAGCCTGACACTTATGTCAACACTTACGCAACAGGTTTCCCGTTTCGTATCACTGCTGATTTTTTTACTGATACTGAGATCCCAGAACAATTAAAGAAAGCTCAAGCTGTTTTAGCTTGTTATTTGAATAACAACAAAGATTCTTTAAATTTAACAGGATTAGAGGCTTACCAAAGAGTCGGAGTTGGAGGAGTAGCAGTCGAACCATATAGATTTGGAGCTGTTGGCTTCAACAATATCCCCCCAATGGTGGAGAGATACTTTGTTGGTATTAGACTAGGGGGACCAAGTACCGTATCTATTAAACGGAGCTAATTATTATGGCTTTTGAATTTACATCTGCAACAATCATCACAAACACAGACGCACAAACGGGGCGATGGGGGAAGGTTCACGCCTTGTCCGATGCTTCATGCACTTTTGTTTCTAGTGATCTTACCGAGAATGGGTCTTCGACCATTAATGGAATTACGATGAATGCAGGAACAGAAATCGAAGGGGTCGTGATTACAAGCATTGAGCTTGCTAGCGGTCAGGTTGTCGCTTATAGAATCTAATGTCTTTTGCTGACGCTTTACAAAAGGCAGTTAATAAGATCAACCAAATTCCTGGTATAGGAGTTGATGTCACCCTCCGACGTATAACGCTGGGGAGTTATAACACTTCAACAGGCGAGATTGCAGAAACAGCTTCAGATTCAACAATTAAAGGCGTTTTTGAAGATGTCACGCAAAGAGAGGTTAATGATTTAGTTCAGGCTGATGACAGGAAGTGCATGATTAGTGCATCGTCTGTTAGTAATGTTCCAACGACAAAAGATAAAATTATTTATAACAGTGTTACTTACCAAGTAATTAGCGTGAAGACAGTCTCTCAAGCAGGGGTAGATTTAAGTTATGAATTAGTTTTGAGGGCTTGATGAGAGAGGTTCCCCCCGACAAGATTGGTGACTTTGCTGAGGAGCTAATCACCGTGTTATTGCAAACAACAGTATTAGAATCTGATGCACGTTTGAAAGTTGGGACTCCTGTCGATACGGGGAGGCTGCGAGCAGGCTGGCAAATAGGAGAGGATATTGTCCCTCAAGGAGTACCAGTTGGTGAGTCTTTTGGTGATAAGGGAACAGCAAAAATGATCACAAGCCCGTCAGCGAATGCAGTGCGAGTTGTTCGGACTGGGCCGAAAGGAGCCAACTACACGCCTGGCAAGGAGAAAGTAGAGAGTGTTTATACGATTTCAAATAATTTGGAATATGCGGAACCTATTTGCTATGGAACAGGTCGCCCAGAATCATGGGAGAAATCAGGGACGACAGGCAGCACACAAAACCCACCGCCTTGGGTAGAGGAGATCGCTAAAAGTATGCAGAAGTATATTGACTACAACTGGGACAAAATTACAAGGAACAATTAAATGGCCGCTACTAATCTCAACACAGTCAGATCAACAGTTGAAGGTCGTTTAAAGACCGAATTGGATGGCTCGCCCGCTATCCCTATTGTCTTTAATAATATGCCTTATACTCCAACACCTAACAGCAGTTGGTGTCAATGTAGTTTCAGCTTTAGCAGTAGTTCTTACTTAACACAAGGCGGAACTTCTGGCTCTGCTAATTTATTGACAGGCATTACTTCAGTTAATATCTTCACTCCGAAAGGAGTTGGGGCAGGGGCAAATTTAACAATTGGCAAGCGTATTAGAGATCTTTACAATAGGATTAATATTTCAGGCGTTTATTTTGATTCCCCAATTGGGCCTGAAGTAATGACAGCCCCTTCACCTGAAGGCTACTATCAAACACAAGTTAGAATGACTTTTGAAGTCACCGAGGAACTCTAAACATGGCTCTTACTGAAGAACAGCTTGACGCTATTGAGGCTGTTAAAGGCAAAAGGAACCCAGCGTTGTGGGACCCTCGTTGCCAACAATATTTAGAGAACAAAGGTAATTCAAAGGCTATAAAACCTGTAACTAAGTCCGATAAGGGCTAAACTTCACACATCATTCCCCTATTAATTAAATGGCTGTCTATCGAGGCGAAGAGGGTTCTGTTAAATTCAAGAACGCCGCTGGAACAACTGAAGCTGTTGCCCAGACAACAGCATGGAGTCTTGACATCTCTAAAGATGTTTTGGACACAACAGCACATGGAGACACATCACGCGCTTTTGTAGGATCTTTGGTCTCTGGGACTGGTTCTGTTGAATTTAATTACACAGCAGCATCAGGAAACGAAACAAAGAATTTATTAGACGAAGTTCTGGTAACTGAAGACGCTGCTGACGCTCAATTTGAGCTTTATATCGACACTTCAGGTTCTAAGAAGTGGTCTTTTGCTGGAATTGTTACAGGGATGAGTACATCCACAACAGTGGGCGACTTAACAAAGATCACTGCTAACTTCACTACAAGTGGCGCAATTACTAGCGCGGCTTAAAATTATAAAAACAACCCCACCTTATTATCATGGCTTCTAGCGACAAGCAGCGCACCGTCGACTTGCTCTGCGGTGCTTTTGATTTGAATGATCGCAGGAAATTCGAGCTAACAGACTCTAATGGAGATCATGTTATTGATCTTTATTTCAAAGCTATAACTCGAGCAGATCGCGTCTTGTCTATGAAGTCAGCGGGTGATGATGCTTTAAAAGCAAGCACCCAACTTCTTTGCATAAAAGCAGAATTGGAAGATGGAACAAAAGCATTCTCTCCAGGGGATGCAATTAAGTTGCAGAGAGAATTACCAGAAAAAGTTTTAAATGATATTGAATTGTTTTTAAATGGATTAGAAGAAGGAGCAGAGATTGGCGAAATAAAAAAGCTTTAGAAGACGACCAATGGTTCTTTTTTGAGTTTTTCTTAGCAACAGAGTTAGGGATGACTGTTGGTAGATTGCGGAATGAGATAACAGAAGCGGAGTTAATAGCTTTTGCTGCTTATTACGAGTTAAAATCTGACTACGAGAAGCGATCAAGCTAGACTCTTTCTATGGCAGTCTCAAATGTAAAATTTAGGGTTGACGCGAGGGACGCGATTGCAAAAATTCGTGAGTTAGGTAATGCAACAGGACGTTTAGCAAGACAGAATTTAAAAACGCAAAAAACATTTGGCGGTCTACAAGGGATCTTAACCAAGCTTGCATTAGTTGAGACAGGGCGGCGCATGACAAAAATGGCCGCTTCTTTTAAGCAAACTCAAATACGTTTGGAATTGTTATCAAAGCAATATGGAGAGAATAAAAAAGCGCAGGAATTAGCAGCAAGAGCAGCAGATAAATTTGGGCTAAGTCAAGCGGAAGCATTAAGTGGCATTACCGATATTTATGGACGATTAAGGCCGATAGGCGTGACGTTAAAAGAGATTGAGACGACATATATGGGCTTTAACGTTGCCACGAAACTCGCAGGGGTTAGCGCAGGCCAAGCTTCGGGGGCATTCTTGCAGTTATCTCAAGCGTTAGGTTCTGGTCGTTTACAAGGTGATGAATACAGGTCAATTGCAGAGCAGTTACCAATTTTGACTCAAGCGATTGCAAAGGAGATGGGCAAGCCTGTTGGTCAAATCAAAAAGCTTGCTTCAGAAGGAAAGATTACAAGCGAAGTCGTAATAAACGCTTTAAGGGCAATAGAGAGGGACGGCGGTGCAAGCATTGAGGCGTTGATGAAAAGATCCCCTGAACAGCAGTTTAAAAATCTACAAAATGCCATTAGTGATTTGAGCGTTGAGTTAGGTGAGTATTTAATTCCTACAACGATAGCCGTGACTCAAGTTTTGACGGCTTTAGTTCGAGGGGTCCAAGATCTACCCGACCCCATAAAGGCGACTGCCGTAGGTTTTGCCGCTGTTACAACTGCCGTGGGGATTGCTATCCCTGTAATGTCAAAACTCTTCAATATTTATCGAGCTTACCGTATTTTCTTATTGCGTAAATTTATTCCAGCTCTTGCCTTGACTAAAGCTGCTTTTGGTTGGATTTCTTTAGGTTTGACCGCTGTGGCTTTAGGTATTGCAGCGTTAGGTAATCAATTCGTCCAAAATGAAAGGGCGCATAAAGAATATAACGAATTACTTAAAGGAACAGACACGGCGGCGGTCAAGGCAGCAATAAGCACAAGAGAGTTGGCTTTAGCAGAGGCGCAATTAGCCCTGCAAAGAATCGAGGCGGCTAACAAACGAGGACAAGGCATTAACCCAGAAAGAGCTTTTGGTGGCAGCTCTACCGCAACTTCTAGTGATGCTTCTACAAGCCATTTGGAGAAGAGGATAAAAGGCCTTAATACTCAGCTAAAAGAACTTAGGAATCGGTTAACAGAAATCCCTGGAGAGATTGCAGCAGATGAAATCGTCAAAGCAAGCGAGGCGATGGGTGCATTAAAAGATATAACAGCACAAACCTCGGCTCAATTCCAAGATGCTTTTGCCAAAAAATTCAGCACTTATGCCAAGAGTGTCCACGATTTTGGTGGCCAAGCTGCGGACATAGTAATCAAATCTTTCCGTGGGATGGAGGACGCTTTAGTCTCCTTTGTTCAAACTGGGAAGCTATCATTTGCTGATTTTGCAAGGTCAATCATTGCTGATATGACTCGAATAGCCATAAGACAGGCAATCATTGCGCCGCTTATGGGTAGCTTCTCCAGTTTCTTGGGCAATACGTTTGGACCAAAGCCAGTCCCTACAGGCCCGATTGCTGACGGGAGTGCTTTCGTTCCTCATCGAGCCGCAGGTGGACCAGTAAGAGGCGGTAGTCCTTATATGGTTGGAGAGCGTGGACCTGAATTATTTGTCCCCAGCAGATCGGGGAGCATTACGCCTAATAATGCGTTAGGAGGATCAACAACGATTAACGTTTCTGTTGACGCTTCTGGCAGTGCTGTGGAAGGGGACGATGCACAATCCAACGAATTGGGCAAAATGTTAGCAGCGGCAATTCAGTCCGAACTGGTGAAGCAACAACGACCTGGAGGCTTATTAGCGGCTTAACTTATGGCAACCTTTCCTTCAATTACAGCCCGTTATGGGATCTCTAAACAGAGCAAGCCTAATATTCGCACTGTCCAATTTGGGGATGGATACGAGCAACGACTGACTTATGGACTGAATCAAAATCTAAAAATCTGGAAGCCTGAATTTTCAAATATTTCAGAGACAGATGCCGACACAATCGAAACATTCTTAGACGCTCGAGCGGCTGACAACGCCTCTTTTGATTGGACCCCGCCAGGGGAGAGTTCAGCTTCCAAATTTATTTGCCTGTCTTGGACGAAGACAATCCCTTACAAGGACAGAGCGACAATTAAAGCGTCATTCCAAGAGGTAGCAGAACCTTAATGGCTTTTACAGCGTGGGCAGCTAGCACTGCATATAGCCTTGGTGATATTCGCCGAGCAACAACAGCACAAGAATCTGGTCTTGTTTTTAAAGTAACTGCTGTTTCTGGCTCGTCTCCTTACACAAGCGGAGGGACGGAACCTAAATGGGGAACAGATATAGGTTCAACTGTTGTAGATAACGAATTAACTTGGACAGCCGTTAGTAGTGTTTATGAAGAGCTGAATGTTTTAAATCCAAACGCAATTATTGAGTTGTTTGAATTACATTTAGACGCGACGCTACATGGGTCAACCGATACCTATAGATGGCACAACGGCTGTAATGATGCGGTTACGGGTAACTTAGTCTGGAACTCAAACACGTATTTTAAACAACCAATAGAAGCTGATGGATTTGAATATACAAATGGCGGTTCGTTACCTCGTCCGACCTTAACGATCGCAAATTTATCGGGTGCAGTGACAAGTCTATTACTATTAGTTAATGCAACAAGCCCAGGAAATGACTTGGGAGGGGCAACTGTAAAAAGAATTAGAACACTTAAAAAGTTCCTTGACGGAGAGGCAACTGCTGATCCATTTGCAACGTTCCCTGAAGAGATTTGGTATGTCGATAGAAAAGCGAGCGAGAACAGAGGAGCCGTTTCGTTTGAATTAGCATCGAAGTTTGATCTTGCAGGCGTGATGGTTCCCAAGAGGCAATTAATAGCAAACGTCTGCCAATGGGGATATAGATCTAGTGAATGTAGTTATTCAGGTTCTAATTATTGGGACGCAGAAGATAATACAGTCTCGACTCTTGCTCAAGATCGCTGCGGCAAGAGATTGTCGAGTTGCAAGAAAAGATTTGGAGATAATGCGGCTTTACCTTTTGGGTCATTCCCAAGCGTAGGCTTAACAAAATGATCCTTGAGGAGTCAATCAAGACAGAGGCATTGACTCATGCAAAAGAAGAATCTCCTAAAGAAAGTGTTGGTTTAGTTAATGTTATTAAAGGTCGTCAACGTTATTTCCCTTGCACTAATCTTGCAGAAACGCCAGACGAGCATTTCGTTTTAGGTCCAGAAGAATATGCAGAGATAGAAGATAAAGGCGAGATTGTGGCAGTCATTCACTCACACCCAAAAACGAATCATGCTCCAAGCCCTGCTGATCGTGTTGCTTGTGAAAAATCTGGATTACCTTGGCATGTTATTAACCCAAATACAGAAAACTGGGGATATTGCGAACCTTCAGGATTTGAGCTTCCTTACGTTGGGAGAGAATTTGTTCATGGGATTGTTGACTGTTATTCCTTAATTAGGGATTTTTATCAGAGAGAATTTGAGATTATTTTGAATGACTATGACCGCCGCGATCAATGGTGGAACAAAGGGGAGAATATGTATTTAGATAATTTTAAAAAAGAAGGCTTTAAAGAAATAAAAGAAGATGAAGTTAAATATGGGGATCTTTTTATAATGCAATTAGAGTCACCTGTTCCTAATCACGGCGGAATTTATATAGGTGACAACCTCGTCTTGCATCACGTACAAGGCCGCCTCTCTAGTCGTGATGTTTACAAGTGGGGAGGCTATTATCACAAGGCGACCTCTAAGGTTTTAAGACATGAAAGTCGTTAAGGTTTACGGAGCTTTGAAAAAGAGACTTGGAGGTATTGGCCGCTTTGAATTTGAAGCGCAAAACCCTGCTCAAGCAATCAAAGCTTTATGTGCAAATTTTCCAGGGTTAGAAAAATGGTTAATAGATAGTGAACAAGATGGGATCGGTTATAAAGTCACAGTCGGCAAAGAAGAAGTAGGTGAAGATAATCTTGCAACTTTGGCAATGCCTTGGAGTGAGAAAGATGTTTTTAAAATCGTTCCAGTAATGACAGGTTCAGGGAGAGGCTTCGGGAAAATATTACTTGGAGCTGCATTAATAACGGCGGCAGTTGTTTTTGCACCTGCGGCAGCAGCAGGAGCTGGCTTTATGGGATTAGGAGCAGCAGCTACGGGAGGTGTGGCAATAGGTGTTGCTACGCAGATTGCGGGAACGATTGGCATTAGCTTAGTCTTAGGCGGAATATCGCAGATGATCTCACCAACCCCGCAAAACAGCCTTGGCCAAAGCAAAGAGGCTGCACGATTACAGAATTACAACTTCTCAGGGATTACAAACACAAGCCAACAAGGAATGCCAGTTCCAATTGCTTATGGACGAGTCTTCTGTGGAAGTGCTGTAATTAGTTCAGGCTTAGATGTAGATCAAGTATGAGACAAATACAAGGAGCTGGCGGCGGAGGTTGTTTTACAGGGCATACCCTTGTAAAAACTGGCGATGCAGAGAAAAGAATCGATCAGCTAAAGGAAGGCGATTATGTTTGGAGTTTTGACGATCAAGGGCGAATCCATGAAAGCAAGGTTTTAAAAGTCCATAAACACGAAGACGAGAGAATAGTTGAATATAAGTTGTGGGGAGGAGTCACACTCTGCGCGACCCCGAATCATTGGGTCTTAAATCAATACAATGCTTTTGTTGAAATTGGTAGTCTTGGTTTTGATGATTGCTTAGTTAATACAGACGATCATTTGCTGCCAATAGTCGGAAAGAAAGAATTAGAGAGTGGAACGGTTTATAACTTAACGGTTGAAGATCACCATACTTTTTTTGCTGGTGGTATTCGTGTCCATAATGCGGGTTTAGGAATTGCGGGATCAGGTGGCGGCGGCGGCGGGAAAGGCGGCGGCGGCTCAACTCATACACCAACAGAAGCGGATGACTCGCTTCAGTCAAAGCAATTCGCGTCAGTGTTGGATTTGCTCTGTGAAGGTCCGATACAAGGATTAGATGACGGCTATAAAAGTATTTATCTAAATGGGACGCCTGTACAAAGTGCAAGCGGAAGTAATAATTTTGAAGGCTATTCAATAACAACAAAAACAGGAACACAAGATCAGACTTATATCCCTGATTCGATGGGAGCGCAAAGCGAAAAAGTCGTAGGCGTTGCTGTTACTCAATCGGTTCCCGTTACTCGAACGATTACAGATACCGATGTTGATCGAGTAAGAGTCACAATTAAAATTCCTTCACTGCAAATTATTGAAAATGATGGAGACATAACGGGACATAGCGTTACTTATCAGATCCAAGCTCAATACAACGGTGGCGGTTTTAATACCGTTAAGACAGACACAGTAAACGGCAAAACAACAAACGCTTATCAACGTGATTATTTAATTAGCCTTAGCGGTGCTTTCCCTGTTGATATAAAAGTCATTAGAACAAGCGCAGATGATTCAAGTTCAAGACAGCAAAGTGCAACTATCTGGACAAGCTACACAGAAATTATTGACGAGAAATTACGTTATCCAAATTCAGCTCTTTGCCACCTCAGATTCGATGCAAAGAATTTTAATAATATCCCTTCAAGAAAATACTTAATAAGAGGGATAAAGGTAAAAATTCCGCATAACGCAACAGTTGACACAAGCACCCATTTAGGGCGGATAACTTATGCAGGAGTTTTTAATGGATCACTTGGGGCTGCAACTTGGACAAATGATCCAGCTTGGTGCTTATATGACTTGCTAACAAATACCCGTTATGGGGCATCTATCCCTGCAAGCTCGCTTGATGTTTATGATTTTTATACAATCAGTCAATATTGTAACGAGCTAGTAAGTAATGGGAAAGGAGGCCAAGAACCCAGATTCTCACTCAATATTCTTATTAATGCAAGAGATGAAGTTTATAATGTCATCCAAGAATTAACTTCAATATTTAGAGGAATTAGTTATTACTCTGCGGGATCACTCGTATTACAGCAAGACAAGCCTCAAGATAGTCAGTATTTAATAGGCCCTAGCAATGTGGTTGGCGGAGACTTCTTATATAGCGGCACATCACAAAAAGCAAGACATACAACAGCTTCAGTCGGATATCAAAGTTATGAGAATTTAGGCGAGGTTGAGACTGAATATGTAGAAGATGCTGACGCTGTTTCAAAATATGGGGTGATTAATAAAGACATTCGATCTGTCGGTTGTTACTCACAAGGGCAAGCACACAGAATTGGCAAATGGCTTTTATTAAGTGAGCAGAATTTAACTCAGACCGTTAGCTTTTCTATTTCGATTGAAAGCGGAATCACCTTACGTCCAGGAATGGTTATAGACGTTGCTGATCCTATGAGAGCTGGGACTCGAAGATCTGGCAGGTGTGCATCAGGCTCAACAACTAGTCAAGTCATTCTCGATAGTTCCACTGATCTAGCTGTTGACCTTGGTAACAGTCCGACTATTTCCGTCTTACTTCCTAATGGATTAGTTGAGACGAAAACAATTACAGGAATATCTGGGACAACAGTTTCAATTGACGGAACCTTTTCCGCTGCACCTGCGGCTCAAACTGTTTGGATGATCCAAACGACAGACGTTCAATCACAGCAGTATCGGGTTATTAGTATTATCGAAAACGCGGATGCAACATATGCTTGCACAGCTCTTGAATACAACAGCAGCATTTACGCATCTATAGAGTCAGGAATTGATTTAACGCAGAGAGATATTACCGATTTATCGACTGAACCTGACCCTGTTAGTTCTTTAAGCTTTACTGAATTTCTATATCAAGACGGCCAAAACGTTTTTTCAGCGATTGATCTTGCTTGGATTAGTCCAATGACAAGAGTTTCAGAATTTAGACTGCAATACAGGATAGACAATGATAACTGGACGCAAGTTTCAACAAGTTCTCCTTCTTATACGATTAGACAAACAAGAGCTGGAACTCTTGAGGTTCAAGTTCAGGCTTATAACTATTTAGGAAAAGGAAGCACCTTTACAACAGGATCTACAACCTTATACGGAAAGACAGCACAACCTGCCAACGTTCAGAATTTAACTTTTGAAGCTATTAGTTCTAATTCAGGAAGATTGCGCTGGGATCCTGCAACTGATTTAGACGTCAAAGTTGGTGGAAAAGTAGAAATTAGACATAGCTCCAAAACAGATGGCTCTGGAACTTGGGCTAATAGTGTCACTTTGATTCCTGCTAAATCGGGTGTCCAAACAGAAGCAATTATTCCACTCGTAGAGGGTGAGGTCCTTGCTCGATTCGTTGACGATTCGGGAGTTGTTTCTGCCTCTTCCGCAAGTGTGCTGATTGACTTGCCAGATACATTGAATCAATTACCAGTTATTACAGACAGACAAGACACTGACAGCCCACCATTCCAAGGAACTTTTTCAAATTGTCATTACAGCGATGGTGAAGATGCCATCGTTTTAGATGGGGAAACAATTGACGCTCAATCTGATTGGGATGCGATTGTTAACTTCGATGTCATAGGAGATGTAGCAGCTTCAGGCACTTACACCTTTGACGACAAACTTGATTTAGGTGCTATTTATTCTCTTGATTTAAAACGTCACTTATCAACCGTTGGATATCTTCCTGCTGATCTTCTCGATTCAAGAGCTGCTTTAGTCGATAGTTATGCAGATTGGGACGGAGAAGTTCAACATGTAGACGCAAAAATGTATATCAGAAAAACAGATAATGATCCTGCTTCTGGTGGTGCAAGTTGGTCGAGTTGGCAAGAGTTCGTTAATGGAACATTCAAAGCAAGAGGGTTTGAGTTCAAAACAACGATGACAAGTTCAGACACAGACGAATCAATTAAAATTACGGAGCTTGGTTATTCAGCAACACTTCAAAGAAGATCAGAACAAAGTAACGGGGTTGTTGCCTCAGGTGCAGGGTCTAAAACAATCACATTCTCGAAGCCGTTTTTTGTAGGAACCGCAGGTTTAGGTGGGGCAAATAGCAAGCTTCCAAGTATCGGGATTCAAGTTAATAATCTTGCGACAGGTGATTATATTGACGGGCCAACTGTTACAGCAAGCAATTTTAGTTTCACCATAAGGAACAGTAGTGCGGCGGCTATTAACAAAAACTTCACATGGCAAGCTGTTGGATATGGGCTTGGAACCTAAAAGCGTCTATTATTGAACCAGCTTAAGGAAAGATTTTGGCTGAACACGATTATGTAATTGCTAACGGCACAGGTGCAGCCGTAAGGGCAGACATAAATAACGCACTCGCCGCTGTTGTTTCTAATAACAGCAAGTCTTCAGATCCCTCAACCACGTTTGCATATCAATGGTATGTAGACACTGGAGACAACACCTTATACATCAGAAATGCGGCCAATAATGCTTGGGTAGCTGTCTCCGCAGTCGGTGGAATTGGCAATGCAAATTTAGGTTTATTACCCGCAGCAAGTCCGACGATAACTGGAACAGCCGACTTCGATAGCAACACGGCAATTAAGGTTTGCGACGGGACTACCGCACAGCGTCCAGGATCGCCTGCGGTTGGAATGTTCCGTTACAATACAACTACAAATGCCTTCGAGGGGTACTCAGGAGCATCCCCAGCATGGGGCGAGATTGGCGGATCTGGTGGAGGTGCCACGGGTGGAGATTCAGGAGACAATGCTGTCTTCTGGGAAAACCAAAAAACTGTGACCCATGATTACACTTTGACCGCAGCAAGGGGGGTTGGTAGTTTTGGAGAAATTACTATCAATGCAGGCAAAACAGTCACGATCCCTGCTGACAGCACCTGGACAATCGTTTAGACTCTTATCATGGCTATTACGTTAAACGGCACAACTGGGATAGCGTCTGTTGACGCTAGTGTTTCAGCCCCCTCTGTAAGGGGAACTGATGGTAACACTGGCATCAGTTACGGGGCTGACTCCATTAAATTCTCAACGGGTGGCGTTGAGAGGTTGGCAATATCAAATACTGGGGCAACAGGGACAGGACTAGGAGGTTTATTCGCTAGTTACGCAGTTATTTGTGATAAGAAGGCGTATGACGCAGAAGGAGGTACATTCACTGCGGGGGCTTGGAGAACTAGAGACTTAAATCATGAAATTAGAGATGAAGACGGCATAGTTTCTATTAGTTCTAATCAATTCACATTACAAGCTGGTGATTATTTTGTTAGGTGGACTTGCCCTGCTGAAAATGTAAATAGACATTCTACTAGACTTTATAACGTAACTGATTCCTCTATTGTGTTTGCTGGTACGGCTCAATTTTTAAGCGATGGTGCTGGTACAGAAATTACAGGTACAGTTGAAGGCGCAGGGTATATAAATATTTCCGGAGCGAAAGCTTTTGAGATACAGCATTATGGTCAAACTACTTCTAGTAATATGGGTTTTGGTATGAAATCTAATGTTTCTGGGGTAGATAGTATCTACACTATTGTTGAAATACTTAAGGAGTCGTAAGAATGGCTATTAACTCTGATGTTGACATCTCTTTGGCTTTAGAATACTTAAAGAAAAAGCCAGAGCAGTTAAATTTATCTCAATCGAATCCACCTCATACAATTGTCGCTTGGAGAGGTGGAGACAAGCAACCGACAGATGCAGAGATAAATAAAGGTTGGACTGATTACAAAGCAGCGCAAGCAGCCGTTAAATATAAGACTGATCGCACCGCAAATGGTTCAACAAAATATGCTTCTTTTGGGGATCAATTAGACATGTTGTATAAGGATATGGTTGCAGGTAAACTTGATGCAACTGGCGAATGGGCCAAGCACATTAAAAGCGTTAAGGACGCCAACCCAAAACCTAGCTAATTATGGGAGTCAAACTAAAACACGCAAGCGGTAACGGAACGGTAATAGGCGCTCCAGCAGCGAATCCTTCTGCTGATATCACTCTGAAGGCTCCTTCAACAACGGGATCGGCGGGTCAAGTCCTTAAGGTTGCTTCTGCTAATCACAGTTCAACTAATGCAGAACTTGAATGGGCTGATGATACGGATTCAGGAGCTGGGTCTTATAACGCTACGGCTGTCAGTGTAGGAACTGCGGCTACTTATACATTTGCTGCTGGAATATCGGCTGATGCAAAGATTGTCTATCTTACTTGGGATGATATCTCACCTTCTGCTAGCTCTTGGGTAAGACTAAGAGTAGGAACGTCTTCAGCTTTTGTATCATCTGGCTATCTAGGTCAGCATGGTTATGCTTCTGGAAGTAGTGGGAGTATGCAAGGAGTACAATACACAGATGAGATACCTCTTCTTCATCAAAATTTTGATGGTGCAGCTAACGCTTACTCAGGGATGCTTACATTAATAAAACATACAGGTAATAAATGGATTTATCAGGGTATAAATTGTGTTGATGGTCAAAACTATCCTGGTCTTTTTTATGGAAGTGTTGATGTAGGAGGTGCTCTAAATAGATTTGAATTTGCTTTAGAGCAAAACTCAGCCGTCTTTGACGGTGGTACTGTTAATTGTCGCTGGGTGACTTAATTATGTCTACACCATTTACTAATTACAAAGACAACAGAAGATCCCAATATCCTGAAATTGGCGATCAGCTAGACGACCTTTATAAAAAAGGTGCTTTCTCTGCTGATATGGCAGCTAAGATAAAGAAAGTAAAGGACGACAATCCAAAACCATAGGAGGACGGACCGATTTCAACTTTAAACGCCCAAAACGTAAAGCACGAAACTAGCGGGATTAATACGCTGGTCTTTGATAATGGTGGAACGTCAGGTGGTAATGGTCGTGTTACCACTAAAGGAACTATTGGAGAAATTTCTGCTCTTGGGAATAAAACAGGTGACGTAACGATTGATATGAGAACAGCTAATAATTTCAGCATGACACTCACTGGGACTATTGCTTTAAAGAACCCTTCTAATATTGCTGCTGGTCAGAGTGGCGTGATCTATATAAGTCAAGATGGAACGGGGGGTCGTACATGGTCGGCCGAGTCCTACTGGGATTTTCCTTCGGGAACCTTACCGACTCTTTCATCAGGAGCCAATGCGGTTGATGCTGTTGTTTGGCACGCACGAACAGCTTCTAAAATTACAGCGCAAGTCGTTCTAGATTTACAATAATGTCTTCTCTTGGTTCGCCTAATCCTCTGTTATTTGGTGCAGCTAAGGATTATGAAATCGAACGATCTTTAAGGTTTAATTCTGCTGATGATGCTTACATTGGATTCACCCCAAGTTCTACAGGTAGTCAAAAAGTATGGACTTGGAGTGGTTGGGTAAAGAGGACAAAGATGGGTGTATATACAAACCTTATGACAGGGCCTAATCACTCAGGAGAACATAATAATGGTGTTGTACAGTTAGCTATTAGTAATGCAGATCAGTTATATACCTATTTCGATACAGATGGATCTAACCCTTACGGTGCTCTCCATGATGCTAAATTTCGAGATCCTTCAGCTTGGTATCATATCGTTTGGAAAGTAGATGCAGCTAATACAGAGCAGAGAATATGGGTAAATGGAGTGGAATATACTACTGCTTCAGGTCAGAATCCACCAGATTATGCCTATGCAATGAATAAATCTGGCCATCAAATGACAATGGGAGCTACTGCATGGGATGGCGTGTCAGGCCATTCAGATTTATATTTAGCCGAAGTACATTACTGTGATGGTCAAGAGTATCAAGCCTCTGATTTTGGAGAGACAGATGAAGATACAGGACAATGGATTCCTAAAGAAGTATCTGGTATTACCTATGGAACGAATGGTTGCTATTTAGATTTCTCAGACAATTCAAACACTACTGCTGCAACATTAGGGAAGGATTCTTCTGGGAATAGTAACAACTGGACTCCTAATAACTTCTCAGTTGCAGCAGGTACAGGTAATGACTCTGTGGTAGATACGCCTACTAATAATTATTGTGTTTTAAATGGCGTAGAAGTAAATGGAAATGAATCGGCAGGTACTTTGACTCAAGGAGGTTTAGAATTTACAGCCGATAATAATTATGCCGTTTGTCCGGGTACATTCTCTTTGAAAAATGGGAAGTATTATTGGGAAGTTACTTATCAAGCTGGGGTACAGATATACGGGATTTATAGAGGGAATGCGATGGGGGAGAATGCTTATGTTTCGTATGATCCTAATGGTAATTGTCCGGGTCTGGGGATACAAGCAAATAATGGCACTACTTACGGTTCTACTGGTGACGGATCAACAGCAGGTGGTTCTCAAGGTACTTCTATAAATAGTTTGACCACTAATGATGTCATGGCTTTTGCAAGTGATATCCCTAATGGAACTTTAAAAGTATATAAAAACGACACCCTCGAACATACATTTACTGGATTTAATTCACACGATTGGTTTCCGGCTGTTTCAGGATATGCTGGTCAAGTCTGTCAAGTAAACTTTGGATCAAATGGGTTTAAATATACCCCTCCAACAGGCTATGTAGCTCTATGTACAGCAAACTTACCTGAGCCAACAATTAAAAAACCTGATGAACATTTTGTGATTAAAACTTATAATGGGACAGGAAGTACGCAAACTATTACTACTGGCTTGGATGCTGATTTCGTTTGGGTAAAACGTAGAGATAGCTCTAATTATAATATTTTGGCAAACACAATTAGTGGCGCAAGTTACTATTTAGTTTCTAACGAACCTGATTCAGAATCAGGTGGAGGAACTCAACTTATTAATGGTTTGAGTTCAACAGGATTCCAAGTAGGGACAGAAAATGCAGTTAATAACTCAAGTGGTACTTATGTTTCTTGGAACTGGAAAGAATCTGCTACTGCGGGTTTTGATATAGTTGGTTATACAGGAACAGGAGCTGATTTAAACGTAAGCCATGGATTGGGTGTTGCCCCTGATCTTCTCATTATAAAAGGCAGAGAAACGGATAATGATTGGGCAGTATTATCTAAAGATAATGATGACGGTGATTTCTTACAGCTAAATTCAAGCGCAGCGGAGTCAGGCGCAGGTAGTATTTTTGGAAGTACATTTACAAGACCAACTTCAAGCGTTTTTACTGTAGGTAATACAGGTGAAACAGGAACAAACAATAAAGATTATTTAGCTTATTGTTTCTCAAGCGTAGAAGGTTATAGCAAAGTTGGAATTTATAAAGGAAATGCAAATGCAAACGGTACTTTTGTTTGGACTGGATTTCGGCCCGCTTTCGTAATGACAAAAGGGCTTTGGGGATCTAATTGGAATGTGTATGATATTAAACGTAATCCATACAATGTTGCCAACGACACTCTATATCCAAATTTAGAAAATGCAGAATCTGCTGAAAGTGAATCAGGTAATCAAATGGATTTTCTATCTAATGGGTTTAAACTAAGAGGAAGTGATAATGATACAAATAAGACAAGCGGTAGTGGAACTGATGGCAAGTTTATATATATAGCTTTTGCTGAGACATCATTTAAGTACGCCAACGCCCGCTAAACTAAACTCATGGCTTATCAACTCGAATCAAAACCTCTGGCTATAGACGTTGCTTTCAAAACGTCCGATGGCACGCAATACCCTGCTAACTGGTTAAGGCTTGCAACTGCTGATGAAAAGAAAAAGATCGGTATTACTGAAGTTGCAGACCCCGCTTATTATGACCAACGTTTTTATTGGGGCGCAGATAATGCGAAGAAACTTGCTGATGAAAATGCAAAAGATTCAGATGGCAAATTAATAAAAGATGCTGATGGCAATCAAGTAATCAAAGAAGGCTTAAAAACACAATGGGTTAGACAACAGAAACAACAGGCAGGAAGTCTATTGGCCAAATATGATTGGTATGTCACCCGTAAAGCAGAAAAAGGAACAGCGATCCCTTCCGCAATAGTGACTTATAGGGACGCAATAAGAACTACTTGCACAACAAGAGAAGGTGAAATTAATGCTTGTTCAGATGTAGCAGCGTTAAAGACATTAATTGATGGAACTTATGACGAAGATAGGAAAAGAACAGCAGGAATTACTTTATGGCCTGTTGATCCGAACGCAAAAGCATAACATTACCAACCATATAAAGCGGTAATAAAGCAGCTAGGCTTGCAAAGGTAATTACAATTATGGGTGTAAGAGCTTTAAAAAAAGCTTCTCTCCAAATTCCTTCCATGCAAAAGATTATCAATGCTCTAAGTGTAATCTCCTTTTTGCTTGTTGTTGCAATCTCAGGCGGAGGCATTTACGGGTATCTCTTTATTACGAATGAAGAGAACCAAGAAAAGCTCAAAAAAGAACTCATAGGAAATTTAACAGGATCGCTCCCTATACCGAAAGCTTTAACTGGCCCTGCAATCCCCACAGCTCCCGTTCCCAAATTCTAATGAAACCACCAAGCAGAGTTAGTTGCTGGAACTATCGAGTTCATTCAGTAGATCGGGTAGTTGATGGGGATACGATTGATGTGACATTTGATCTGGGTTTTGATCTTCTGAAGAAGGAACGGGTCCGAGTTGCTGGGGTAGACACTCCTGAGAAAAGGACGAGGGATAAGGAAGAGAAGAAGTTGGGATTAGACGCAACCTTGTGGATGGAGGACAAACTTGAGGATGCAAAGAATGATGGCGAAGCTCTGATGATTCGGACGGAGTTGGATAAAGGAGCAACTGGAAAATATGGAAGACTATTAGGATGGATATACGTCGGTAATGCAGGTGTTTCACTAAACGAGCTGATGATTGCGGAAGGCTATGCTTGGCCGTATGACGGTGGAACAAAACAGAAAGACTTTGAAGAACTAAGAGAGATTAGACGCTCTCTTGGTACTTTACCCGCTTAAAACAATGGAAGCAGCAACACAAGCATGGCACTCTATGAGTTACGCCGAGGGCTTTTTATTTACCCTTTGGATTGTCGCTTTGTACTACGGAAAGAAAAGAATTGACCTTCACTTTGACCGTAAAATGAAGAAGTGAGCGAAATCCCTGATATTCAAATTAAGGGGATCAATATCCCAGATATTCAGGCAGGGATATACATTCATCCATCTTTAAACGCTCCAGATATTCCTGTTTATGTTCCTCTGGGGTTTCCAATTATTGAGATGCCTTGCGTCACGACTAGGCAGGGCGACTATGAGAATGATGCGCTAATAACGAATGATCCTGAAGGGAATGTCACGCTTTGTCCAGGGGGCGTACCAAGCTTCAACGCAATGGACTATACGCCAGAAAGCATTGTTCCAATTGAGGAAT
>VTLG01016383.1_pt1 | contig 33295 bp, 45 predicted proteins | sample 4694571 | NCBI WGS metagenome assembly VTLG01 (sample SAMN12604809, study PRJNA352737) | marine metagenome | biome: ENVO:00000447; feature: ENVO:00000209|ENVO:00000569|ENVO:01000036; material: ENVO:00002151; isolation source: viral sequences binned using virsorter ...
GTTTGTTTCCCATGAATATATTATAAGGCATCCAGCAACGGATTAAACCTCTCTTGTGACACTTCATCAACTGACTGCTGTGCTATGGATATTGCGTCAGGATTTACATCAGTTGTGATACAATGTCTATCAAGGTTCAGTGCTGCTAGTGCAGTCGTACCTGATCCACAGAAGGGATCTAATACCCATCCACCAACAGGACAGGATGATTTGATGATCCTTTCAAGCAGTTTTATGGGTTTCTGAGTAGGGTATTTCCTCTTATTCTTCTCACTTCTGGAAATGAAATACACATCATCCCAGAAGTTTTGAATTGGTACACCCTTAGACTCATGTGAATAGATCTTCTTATAGATCATATTCTTACCAAAGTGTAAGAGGTTCTGATTGTCCAATTCAGTCAGTTTATCAATTGATATTCTGAATCCATACTCAGGATTATATCCCTTATACTCATATCTTTTACATGGTCTACTCTTTTCACCTGTAACCTTTGCTAGTGCATAGAATCCACACTCATCCTTATTCTTAAAACTATTTTCTGCATACACAGGATCTAATGGTGTATATTGTACATCAAAATATGGTTTACCCTTCTGTAATACCATGATTGAATCTACTATATTACCCCAACCATTCTTAATATTATTCTTCGGACCACTTCTTTTCCATGATATATTTGTATAGAATGAATCTCTTATCTTACTATCCAACTTAGAAAGAACTAGGGCATTACCTATGAAATTATTATGTAAGTAGATCCAGCCATTATCATTGAGTTTATTGTATGCTAGTGTAACAATACTTGCATACCAATCAATATAATCATCGAATGAATCCCAACGGTCAGAGAAACTCTTCTCTTGACCATCTTTCTCCAACATAACAAAATCCCTTTGTAATCCAAAGGGCGGGTCCATATAGACCAGATCAAATGTCTGGTCTATTGTATTCATTTCTTCAGCATATTGTTGAAGTATTTTAATATCACTCATTTAACACCCGATACATCTACATCATTATAACATACTTTTTTTACCTGTTCTAAGATCTTATCCACACCATCCTGTTGAAATTTAATTACTCCTATTGTAGTCTTGTTTGGTGATCCTTCCCCAGTAAATGGTTTCAATCCATTATTAGTTGCGAATCTAATTCTTAAACCAATATCTACTTTATCATCACCTTTTACCATAAAGATATTACGAGAACATTTCTTTTTACCTGATTTACTAATAATAACTGGTTTATATCCTTTCTTAGCATAAACTACTCCTGGATGCTCCTCAAATTTATAAATATGAACTTTTTCATTTTTTATATCAGTAATAGAAACATCCAGACCTTTACTGTGATTAATAAAATTAGAAAGAACAGCATCAGCAAGTTCTTGAGTACAAAACTCATCTAATGATTCAGCAATAAATTCATTTAGTTCCTTTTCTTGTTGCTTTCTATAAGTTTTATGCTCATCAACAGGTACATTCTTTATATCTTTCTTAAATTGTTCAATAAAAGGTTTAATTAAATCATTAAATCCAATTTCTCTTGCTAATGGTGAACAATTATACCAATCATGGGTTGCACCCATCCATTTTTTCATTGATATTCTATCACCATTCTCAGTATCACCATCTTCTACTACTTTAGGCCCTCCACGATGTCTCACTTCACATCCATAGTGGTCTACTTCAGTGAGAAACTGACATGTCCAAATTTCATTCTTAATACCTTTGTCATGTTGTCCTTGTTGGTAAGGCATGATTTAAGAATCAACTGAACATAGTATAACCCACCCTACATGAAAATGCAAGGTGGGCTAACCAGTTTAAAAACTGTCCTATTCGTCGTACACTCTACACTCTAATGCGTCAGGATGATTATCACAATAGACTTCAAGATGTTGATCCTGATGCCTAGTGTGCCAATCATTTATCTTACCATCACCAGGATTTACTTCATTCTCCTCATGAGCATGAAATGCATCATTATGAAGTTTTAAATCTTCTTCACTGTACTCTAACATACCATGATTAACATGTTCTTTATGATCTTTAGGATCAAGATAAACCTCATGGTTTAAATCGTGTTGTGGAACTTTAGTAGTCATAATTAAAATAGAATAATCACCTATATTTATTCCTATACAGCGACTTCTAACCCTCTAAGTGCTTCCATCCTAACAAAGATAGCATCCATGTTATAATGCAACTTATAATTGTCAGTTATAACATAGTGTCCTATGATTTCCTTACCATCATCAGTCCAACCATATCCTTTTACACGTTCTTTAACACCACCAATCGTCATTCTTTTGTGTCCGTGAAGATAAGAATGGTATCTGTCGTCTAGGTTGATCATTGATTTTTAAAGGTATGTGAGCATACTATAACATTATCTATAATAAAAGCAATGATTCTTTATATTGTCTTTTTTATTGTGCAATAGTTCTTAACTATTCATCCTCATATCTATAGAATGGTCCATATGTACCCCTGCTACCAGGCTCACGTTCATCAATTTGATCTAATAACTCATCAGCAGATATAATACTATCTATCTGAGCAATGAGTTTAGCAATATGAGCTACCATATGAGGTCTTTCAGTTCTTGATGCAAATGATAATGCATTACGCAGACTTTTCTCTGCATCTCTCATTGATTCTTGTACAGTGTCAGATAATGCCATAATTAATCTTCCTCATTATATGGATCAGTGTTTAAATTTGTTTCATGTAAGTGAATTGAATCCAACTTAAATCTTTGACGTTCTTCTTCAGTTGGTGGAGTATATGCATACCCATATCTTTCTAGTGCCTCATTAAACTCTTTACCATAAACATCACCATTCCAATAATCATTCCATTCAGTAGTGACTCCATCTATCTTCAATTCCTGAATTCCTGGTGCTACTTCAACATACTCAGGATTATCATGAACTTTAATATTACGATTGTTATTACCTCTTAATAATGCAAGAAGTCTAACACTATCATTATAACATGCCTTATAATATCTCATGTTATCTTTAACCACCTTGGTTATGATATCATATATCTCTTTAGGAGTACATTCTGATTCCATAGCATCTCTGATTGATTCCTCAAGATGATGTATAGAATATGATTTATATTCAGGATTATCTGTCATTTTTATCATATTGGATTGCTTGTTCAATAATAACCTGTATTTCCTTAGAAGTCAAGTTGTTTAACCATTTCCAATCAGGATCTTTCTTATCCCATTCCATACTATATGATCCATCTTTATTCTGATGAATCTTCAAGGAGTCGTTTTTCAGCATCTCTTTTCTCTTGTTTAATCCTTCTTTTCACCATTTTAGCATAATATACTTCCTGCTCGGTATACCATTCAGGATGTTTCTTTGCTCGTTTAATAATCTTTTTTGCTGCTTTCTTGTCCTTCACTATTGATTTTTAGATACTCCACTGCTAGAGTATCTATATTACTTTCTTCTAGGTTTGTATGGAGCATGATTGATATTACCAGCATGTATTGGTCTATCAGCATAAGCAATATCTTTAAGTGCTTGTGATGATTTCTGCAATTGTTCTATTGCTACTAATAATTCAGGTGTTTCTTCCCACTCCCAAATCTGATTACGATTATCACCCTTCTTTTCAATTGTATGCTGTTTAGTTGTCATTTTGTACTCCATTCTTAAGTATTTGTCCTATAATAAACAGGGGAACTGCTGCACATGCTCCACCAATCAGAATAAATCCAACTTCTGTAATAATATTATCAATCATAATTTACATACTACATCATAAAGGTTAACAATATTTTGAGATGGATCTACTACCTTTCCCAATAAATCTTTAAGTTCATGCACTTGCTCTTGAGTAAGAGTAACTGACCTATTTGTTGTACTAGGTTCAAAGTTTGGTCTGTAATTAGTTCCTACGGCAGGATATGGATCTGTTTTAGCCATGGTCTTTCCTCTTGGATTGTTCTTGTTTAAGTTGTCGTTCTAATTCAATTTTAATAGAAACCAACGAATGATTAAGAAATGCTTCCCACTGATTATCCTTTATCAAATCTTCTAAGTGAGCCACATGTTCTAGTGCAAATACTAATTTAGTATGGTTATTCATTCTTGGCATCTTTCTTATTCTTTATATCATATTCTATCACAATTTTTTTACTTGATCTACCAGAATGATCTAATGTGCTGTATTGATTCCATTCACCTTTAAGTAATCTTGCAACTACATTTCTATCTAAACCTGCCATCTGTTCACAGTTCTCAACTGACTTGCGAACTGATTCTAACCCATCAGGATATACCTGAATCCTAAATCCATGCCTATCTAGTTCATGGCCCTCCTCATTATACTTCTTTTCACCTATCTCAGATTGAAATTCACTCATTCTTTTGGTTGCGATAAATCAGGCATGTACTTGAGCATCTCATTATCTCCTAATGCATCCTGTAATACTATACTATAAGTCTCTCTTGTCTTCATCTCCAATTTCACTAAAAACTTACACATTTGTTTGAGTGTATCAACATCATCACATTCATCAATCTCCCTTGACATCTTCTCATATTCAAACTGTTGTGATGTGTTACGCAATTCAATTTCATCAGGATTCATTGTTACCTACCTTCTGTTCATAGAATATATTATCACCATAACCAATCATAAGTTTATTCCATGTACCATTCTCTAACTTCTGATATACTTCTCTAATCGATTCTTTACCCTGATTAGTTGTCCATACACGTACCCACCATCCATTATCATTATCATATGAATATCCATCATCTTCCATTTTAGAAAGAATTGGATCTACTTCCTCATTACCAGTCGTATTAAATCCATAAAATAGATTAAATATAAACTTATAGATTGCGTCTAAGGGATTCATCTTCTTTATAAAAGTACTATGAGTATAACAAGAATTATATATTATGTCAAGTACATAATATAAAACTCCCGTCTGTTAGTAGGTGACGAGAGTTTCTTTTTACTATTAAATTTTATTAAAACTAATTAAGGTGGATGTGAATAAGGTAGCATTTTGACTCTTGATAAACTACAATTAAACTCTAAACCTAAATTAGAACCTCCTTACAGATTCGTTTACAAACTGATTGACTTTCATCACACTCGATTAGGCACTCGTAATACTCTGTGATTAAATCATTATGTGGATCGAACACCTCTTCAGGATGTTTTGATCCTGCTAATTGATTAAAAGGGACTAAGTTGTGCATAATCGTGTCTCCAGATACAACAATATACCATAATATAAACTCATAACAAAGAGTTTTAGATCATCTTGTTTACCTTAACTCTTGATACTATTTATCATAAAATCAACACAATTGCAAGTACGGTTTTACAAAAATTTATGCCTACGAATTTATACTTACCCACTCTTTGTACTCTGCTACTTGATCTTCTGTCCAATCTTTCATATAATGTTTACCCAAGGCTCCACTCAATAAAGTAACACTAATACCATTGAATGATTTAACAGGTGGTACATCATTCTTCTCTCCTGGTTTTAATGTGAAATAAGGATTGTCCATCTTTTTAACAATCTCTATGACTTCTTCTCTTATCTCCATTAACTCATGATAGCATTTCTGATTGTGGGAACATCCACGTAACTCATGATCTGCTTTATATAAGGATTCAAGAAAGAGTGAATGTGCTCTTGTCCACTTCTCTTGCTTAGATTCCTTCTCTTGGATTGCGTTCTGATCCTTCATTTAGTTTTCTTTTTCGCCTTTAGTATGTATGACTTTGCATACTGAAAGTTTCTTGCAGTATGTACAAATTCACCGTTATGGATTATCATAAATTTCTTACTATTCATCAAGGGAACTGCTGCCCACATTCCATCCTTAGTAACATATCCAGTTTCCTCTTCAATTGCTTTCTTATAGAATGTTTGATAGTTTCCCTTCATTTCATTTTATAGTACTGTTTACCAGTAGTGTCCTCCATAATATCTTTAGTAGGAAAAGTTACTAATTTCTCCCAAGGACACCCACATACATCATCAAAAAGAACAGCAGCACGATCACCACTTATTCTTTGTACAAATCCTCTATATCCACGATAGATAGAAGACTCATTAATAACAATAACAGTAGTTCCTGGTAAAATCATGTTAACTCCTTAATCTTGTCCTTCCAGTACTGACGATCATCTTCATCTAACCAAGGATTATGGGACTGAATATAAGCATGTTGTAACCATTGCTTATTAGTCCAGTCCCTTTGTGGTTGACCTTTGTACTGTTTAGAACTTGGCATTTACACTAACGACAGTAGCATTAGGATTACGTGCCAGTGCTACCTGTTTTGCTTCATCATAGTTCTTTGCATGTACTTCCTCATAGAAGACAGTACCAGCAACGTACAGTTTGACTTCGCAACGCATGAGAGGAATCTCCTTTGGTGATGTTCTTATTATACTGTATTTACTTAATGAATACAGTATCAGTGGACAGTTTATCTTTTGACCACTGATATGGCAGGTTCTCCCTGCACAAATACTGTATCCACTACTGCCTGTACTTTTCTGGCTGTACTAATACCGACCTTAGAGTATACAGGAACACATACTAATCCATAGGTTTTCTCTTTTGCCCCTTTACGGATCACTCTACCTATTGTTTGACTAATTCCGATATAATCCATAGAACGTAAGAATAGGACTGCTTCTAGTCCTTTTACGTTGATACCTTCAGATAATATACTATGATGGAGTACAACAAACTTCTTATCATTATCTACACCCCATACTCTCATTGTCTCAAAGAACTCTTCTCTTGTAACCTTCTCACCATCAATATATGCACCAGTCTTTGAAGTGATGAACATATAAGAGTAACCACGATTCTTTAACTCATCAAGAAACTTAGGATAAGAAACTAATCCAGTGATTTGTTTGGTTGACTTAGCACATACAAGGATCTTCTTAGTATTATGATCATCAATGTTATCAATGATTTGATTGCATTCTACATCAAATGTTATTTCATCCTTCTGTAATATATCAGTCTTATATACTTTCACCTTTGGTGGTAGAATATATCCTTCCTTTACTAACTTAGGTGCTGGTACCTTGCAGATTACCTCACCAAATATGTCTGACTCATTCATACCTACCTTCATAGGAGTTAGTGAATGTTTTGGCGTAGCAGTGAAGAAATAGCATCTATCTGCATATAATGAGAAGTATTCTACTGCCTCAATGAAGTTCTTCTGAACACTATTGTGTGCCTCATCAAAGTATATTGTGTCTACCTTTATTCCTGCCTCTTGAAGTTTATGTAAAGAATGATATGTTGTATGGATTATTCTATTATAATCCTTCTCATGATCGTGCCATTGTGCTATCCATTCAGGATTAGTACCACCCACATATCCTCTATAACCTGAATGACAATGAAATATCTTAGCATCTACATACTCTCTAAAATCTTCACAGAGCTGTCGTGCTAATAGAATCCGTGGTGCCACTACCACAATTGTCTTTCTTCCCTCTTCAGACTGCCTTACAGCATCTTTAATAGCTACAAGAGTCTTACCACCCCCAGTAGGAATGATAACCTGACCCTTGGAATTGCTTGCTATTGCATCCAGAGCAGTCTGTTGATGTGGACGCAGTTGCATCGTGTTCCATTAATATGGATATATTATAGCATTAAAAAAACCCCTCTGGGGTTCTTTGTGCCAGTTGTCCTATTGGTCCTTTAAAAAATTATAGAGCTTGTCCTACAAACCATACAAAGGTATGTATAAGAATTGATATTTTAAGAAACTCCTATACTACCACCACCACTGCTTGCTGATGTATTTGCTTGACTTCCATTTACAGCTCCATCACCCTCAACAGTCAGAGTATATCCTATGGCATCTGCTGATTTACGAATTGCTGATCCAGCAGCTCCACCTACTCCACCACTTCCTGCACATGATTTATCACCATTAGTTGAACCTTCACCACCATTAGTAGCAGCAGAAGTTGCTTCACCACCATTACCACCAACACCACCACATGCTTCAGCACCTCCTTGACATTGACGAGCTCCTCCTGTACCACCCTCAGTCGAAGTACCGTCAGTTCCTGTACCACCAGCACCATCATTACCTTCACCAGCAGGGAATCCAGCACCGCCGCCTCCTCCGCCTCCTCCGGCCCAATGTTCACTACCTTCATGAGATTCGGAACCGGCTCCACCTCCACCGCCTCCAAAACCAGCACTTAATATTGCTTCATCCTGAACAGTAACAGCAGTTCCATTATATTCAATACCTAAAGCACTTGTCCCTGGTCCTCCTACTCCACCAGTACCACATCCTGGGCTCCTTCCTTCACCACCATTTCCACCAGCACCAAGTAATTGACCCTCTTCACCAACATTAATTTCTAATGTAGTACCAGAATTCCATCCACTACCAGTTCTTACTGCACATTTATTTGCACTGGAGTCTGATACAGACCCTATTGTTTTATTAACATGAATAATAACTCTTTTACCACTGGTATTAGTGGGTTTTGTTACAGACCAAGTACCATCAGAATTTAATGCAGGTCCAATAACTTTTACATCATCAGATGGACTATTACTAGATGAATTATAATTAGTATATCTATTCCATGCAGTTTCTGGTCTTGTCTCTGTAGCACCAGAATAATAATTAACAATCATATTCAATTTTTTACTATAAAAATCACTAAATTTAATTGGACCTGATTGTGGAACACCAGTGTCTAATGGAAGATTTGTCAAATCACCATTATCACCAGTGTTACTATAACTAACTCTATATGATCCTAATTTTCTAGTATTAGTACCACTAATTAATCCAAATTCAGTTTCAATATCAGTAAATGATAAAGTGCCACTGCCAGGTAATGTCATAAATCCCTCTTAAACTATTGTTGCAATTCCACACCATCCACCACCATTATAAACTTCTAATCTATTAGAATCAGTATTATATATTATTGATCCACTAATAGTACTTAATCCAATCGATTCTATGTGTGCTCTATCACTATTAGATACTTTAGGTGGAATAAAGCATCTATATCTTCTAAGTGCCGTATTATCTCTAGCATAATTAGATAAATCAAGAACAGCATCAGGAGACATTGTTCCAATACCAAGTAAACCTACATCTTCAAGTGTAAATGCTGAAGTTCCTGTTCCTGTTTGATTACTTGTTACAGAACTAAATGTAGAAACACCAGTTACATTTAACTTAGCAAAAGTAGAAATACCTGTAGTTATAGCTGTATTACCCTTAAATATAGAATCTGCTCCACTACCAGTTCCATTATCTAAAATTGTAGTTCCATCTGGGGAAAGAAGATCACCTTTTACATTTGCAGTCAAAGAACCAGTAACACTCAGATCACCACCAACTGATAAATCATTGTTAATGGTAGCATCATTAGAAGTAAAGAAATTTGTACAAGTAGCAATACCAGAAACATGTAATGGATACTCTGGAAGTGTTAGACCTATACCTAAATTACCACCAGAAGTAAGAGTCATTAATCTAGCAGTGTTAGAACCCTTATGCCAATAGAAAGCTCCAACATTACTAGCAATATTATTAGCATCCAAGTAGAAATTAACATTTCCAGTATCATAATTCAATAAATCTACTGATCTTCTTGTACTATAAGGGAATGAAGCATTCTCATTACCATATTGAAGAGCACCACGGACAGTAGATAAAGAAGAAGTTCCTCCATCTAAACTAGCTACACTTAATTGACCAAGTACAGAAACACCTGTTCCAACCGTATTTAATTTTTTACTTTGATTAAAGTATAGATTTACACCTTCTGTTTGATGAAACTGTGCAATATTTTCATTTCCACTACCTCTTACCCATACTCCTTCATTACCTTTTAATATTAATGCTCTATTTGTTGGTGAATCAATATAATTAATGTTTGCATTATCATGATAGATTCTAAATTGTCCAGAAGTAGAATCACTCTCAACTCCCAGTACTATTTGATCATCATCACCAAGATTAATATGAGTAGCAAATGTAGCAACACCAGCAACATTAAGATCATCTAATTGTGTATCTCCATCTACATCCAATGAACTATTAATATCAACAGCAGAAGAGAATGTAGAAACACCAGTAACATTTAAAGTACCAGCTACATCCAATTTTGCTCCTGGTACAGAAGACCCAATACCAACCTTATCAGTACCACCATCAGAAAAGATTTGATACTCATCATTCAGTCCTTCAACACGAAAATCAAGATTATTACCACCATCATTGATTGTAACTGAATCAGTACCTGCTTCTGTAGCATCAATTAAAGCTTTACCACCAGCAATAAATCGCATTTTGTCGGCAGTAAATTCAATATAGGTATCAGTATCACCCGTATGCTTAATGTTACTTGCTACAAATAATTCCCCATCTATTGTAACCTTAGCTTCTGCCTCTACAGCTGCACCAAACGTAGCTACACCTGCTACATTAAGATCATCTAACTGAGTATCTCCATCTACATCCAAAGAACCATTAGCATCTATTGTACCTGTAAATGTAGCAAGTCTTGCGGTAACTTCATCAAATTCTATATCATCGTTAACATATAAATCACCACCAACATATAAATCAGTAACCGTAGTTACAATTCCAGTAAAGGTAGAAACACCAGATACATTTATTTGATCTATATTGGCGCCACCAACTACATCCAGACGATTATTAGCATCTATAAGAGAAGAGAATGTTGCAACACCAGCAACATTAAGATCATCTACCTGTGTATCTCCATCTACATCCAATGTTCCAGCAAGGGTAGAAACACCAGTTACATTTAAATCTCCAGTCTTTACAAATCCAGATGTTGAATATGCACCAGCAGTAGTAATTCCACTAAAATATGCCTGTCCTCTTGAATCAATACCAACACCAACACCTGTTACAGGATTTTCTCCAACCTGAAATTTATCAACAGGATCTGTGGTACCTATTCCCACATCTGACGTTGTGGTTAAACCTGCTATTGCATCAACTTTCCATTTACTACCAGATATACCAGTTAATTGAGTACCATCACCTCGGAATGATGTTGCACTTACAATACCTAAAGAAGAGAATATAGTAACACCAGTACCAACTAATACATTCCCTGATAATGTAGAAACACCAGTTACATACAGTTCGTTTGTTGTTGTTATTCCACTTACTACTAAATTTCCTCTAACGTCTAAAACTTCGGTAGGAATAGAAGTGCCTATCCCGACCAATCCATTTGCATTTACTATAAAGTTGTTATCATCAACTTGAACACCATTACGAAAATTAAAGGATTTCTTATAATTTGCCATCTTGTGACTTTTTTAGTTATTTATCTGATAGTTTTTGTTCAAGGTTATCAACCTTAGTAGACAATTCCTTAATGGCTTCAATAAGAACAGGAACTAATTTCTCGTACCTAACAGCATAAGTACCATCATCTCGAAGAGTAGTAATACCAGGAAGACCAAGTGCATCTACCTCTTGTGCAATTACACCAACTTCACTACCTTCTTTATTAGAAGCCTCATTCCAATCGAATGTATTACCACTAATTGATATAACCTTATCCAACGCATCAGGAATAGGTACAATATTATCTTTTAACCTCCTATCAGAAGTATAGAAAGCAGTAATATCACCAAATGCATTAATATTTCCATCACCAGAAGCAGTACCTACCTCAATACCCGTACTTGTAGTTGCTAATCTAACTCCTCCTGCATGATATAAAGTAGCTCTTGCACTAGCACCACTGAATAATTTTAATATTGGTCTCCAAGAAGTATCAAAGAACTGATATGCTCCTTGTCCACCAGCACCATTAGATTTAAATACTAAACCACCTGTTCCTTGCTCATGGATGAATGAAGTATCACCAGAAACAATTGAATCTCCATTAGAATCATTTTGACTCGAAAGAGTACTGGTGTGAGATATTTGTAAGTCTGATCCAATACCAATGTTTATAAAATCCTCATCACCAAGATGAAGATGACTAGAGAATGTAGTAACACCTGTAATTTCAATACCACTAGTATGTGCTTCTACTCTTGTAACACCACCACTATCTTTAAGTGTAGAAGTATCAATAGCTGCCCATTGTTGATCTCCTCTTAAGAAAGAAGATCCATTAGCAGTTCCAGATCCTAATCTTGCAGTCGGAACAGTATTTGTTGCAATTTGTGATGCATCTAAATCTGTTAGACCACTACCATCACCAGTGAATTTTGTTGCAGATAAATTACCTGTACCTGCATTATATGTTAATGAACTACTATCTGTTTTAGGCTCTTGTTGAGTTGTAGCACCCGTTGTAAATACTGGGAAGCAAGTTGTATCAGTAGATTCATCTTCTACAGTGATCAGAGTAGCAGATCCAGTTATATCTCCAGTAATATCACCAATTAAATTACCTTTAAAAGTAGTAGCAGTTACAACACCAGTAACATCTAATCCACCAGCAGTTATGACTACATCATCATCAAATGTAGTAGTTCCTGATACTCTAAAATCAGTAACATCTAATTGGTCATATACAGTTACACCAACTCCAGAAGTAGCCAGACGTAATATATTATTATGATATAGATTTACAGGACCATCTTCTAATGCCTGTATCATTACTTCACCAGCAGTAGAATTTAATACTTTAACATCTGCACTTTGCAATCTTAATGTATCCTTACCTATAACTCTAGGATGTGCTGTATCATAAGATAGAGTTAGATCCTCATCATTACCTATTGTAATCTGACCATTATCACCAATCTTAATACCACCTGAAGCACCAATATTAATTGTCCCTCCAACACCAATTCCACCACCAACTACGAGTGCTCCAGTACTTCTACTTGTTGATGGAGTTGTTGAAGCAATCTTAAGTGAACCATCATAGATAACACGATCCTTAAATTTAACCTGATTGTTATAAGTTACAGGACCATCAAACTCTGAAAGTAATTGTTTAGAATCTCCACCCTCAACAACTAATCTTTCTTTAATAGTAACTTCATCAAATACAACACTCAATCTTGCAGGATCTTCACCTGTAATAGTAGGAACTGGAACATCAAATGAAGTTTCTTCACCAGTTGCAGATGATTTCTTCTGGTTTCCAATGTAGAAATCACCTTTACTATTCATACCAGTATAAACAACAACACCTGCAGCTCTTTCTTGTGATTGTGATAAGAACTCTTCTTGCTCGGAGAGTGTTATGTTCTGAATTTGTGGTAATCCTGTCGAATAGTTACCTGGACCATATCCAATATACTCAAATGTATGTCCAGATGCACGTAGAATAGAAGGTCTACGGAATTCAATAGGAGCAGGACGTACCTTTTCAACATAATCTCCAACCTCATGAGTAGAGATTCCTGTTCCTAGAACACCACGTAATACTGTAAGTTCATTACTACCAGTTCCAGTTAAAGTACCACTAGCAATTCTCATAATCTCACTATTAATTTGAATATAAGAACCAAGTGGGAACCTCTTAGTAATTCCAGTAGCACCTGATGGACTACTTATCTTGAGTTTTGTATTATCAGCTCCTAATCCATCAAATTTAAGTGTCTCATTAGCATACAAAGATACTCCTCTAGCAGAAAGATTCTCTGCCCTCTTATCAGAACTTCCATCATTTGATGATAATCCATGTTTAAGAATATATCCATTTGCTGCATTTGTAGTTATATCTGTGCTAACAGTAAATGTCTTAATACCAACTCTGGATTTTACCAAATAATTTCCAAGAGTATTATCACTGGAATCAGTAAGTCTGAATCTATTTCCAGCAACTAATCCATGAGCATAAGGACATACAATAGTAGTCATATCCGTAGCTGCATCATAAGTAGCAGAAGTAACAATTCCAACAGGAGCTACAGAAATAACAGATTGTCCAACAAGAGAAATAGGATCTCCTGCTGTTTTTGCAATAGAAATTTGATTCTTAGAAGGAACACCGACTGCTCTATAATGATTAGTTGCTGTTGTTCCAATACCAGTGACTTGAACAACCATACCACTCTGCAAATCAACACTTCCAGTAGGAAGAATAGATCCTGTTAATCCAGCAGTTGCAACTGTATATGTTGCATTTGCAGTAGATCCTCCAGTATAGTTCTTATCAATAAATAAAACATCTCCATTCTCGTATCCAGAACCAGGGGATTGGATATCTACCATATTAACTGCACCACCACCAGAAACACCTACAACAGCAGTAGCACCATTCCAGCTAGATAATCCAACTTCATTCCAGAGTTTTACATTATAATATGTTCCTGCTACATGTCCAGAACCACCAGCACTAATTGAACCAGTTACGATTCCAGATAGTCCATGATTCTTTGTAAGAGTTAATGTTGCTTTACCACTACTAATAGAACTTTCAGCTGATACAGTATAATCACTATCTAATTTTTTAATAACTGTTTCAGCTGTCTTTCTAGTAAGACTCTTTTTAAGGTCATTAGTCTGTACTTCTCCAAGAGGATGTCTTAAAGCAAATGATTCAGCAGATAAAGGATCATTTTCAATGTTATCTCTATCTTGTTGAGGATATAAATTAACAACATTCTGACTATATTCATAATCAGTAAATTCAGTTGGGACTGCAACATCAGCATTTAAAGCATATACATGATAGATACCATCTTGCTGTCCATCAATATATTCGGAAATTATTTCATTTCTATAAACATAAAGATTGGATTGTAAATCATTTCTTTCAAATCTTGGTAGAGATGCTGTTCTATCATTTAAATTATTAGTTAATGCAGGTCCAAGTGATCTACCAGTTGTATATGTAAATTCCATATCATTAGGAACTGTTACAACCGTATAAGTTCCATTATATCCACTATTAGCAGTACCTACTACGTTAGAAGAATCTTTTACATCTTTAACAATAATTTGATCTCCAACATCTAAATCATGTGGAAGTTCTGATCGAACACTAACTGTTGTAGATGAGAATGTGCAACTACCAATAAATCTTGGATTCCTATCATATTCATAATCTGTCAAAGAAATTGAACTAAGAGTGAAATCAGTATCAGATCTTACACCAGTTGTACTAGATTCTTGAATAATGAATCCACTTTCTGGATTTTTAGAATTTGCAAGTTCTTTAGGAATAACAACTCTTAGTTTATAAATCCTTTCATCTAAACTTCTAGAATCTGCTATTCTCTTTATATAAGAAGGTTCTGTACTTGCATCCAATCCAACAACAGTTTGAACACCAACTTGTGTTATAGCAGTATAGATTTCACTATTTGCGTTAGTGTTGATATACCATTGTCCTTGAGTTCCTGCAGTAGAGTCCCACTGAACAGGATGTCCCAAATCTCCAGCAATCTTATCAGTAACTCTACTTAAGATTTTAAGATTCGTTCCTCCGTAAATATCAATTTCTGTACCGTTTTCAGCATCAGTTTTAGAAGCAGCTAATCGTATCTGTACATTATCTCCTTCATCAATTACATAATATACAGTTTCTGGTTTAAGGTTTTCTGGTAAATCTCCATCATCACTCTTGATAATAACCTTCTCTCCTGTAGTAAGAGTATTAGATAGAATAGAAAGTCTATTTGATGATGGACCTGATGTTACTTTATACTCTTTTACACTAGTTGTATCATCACCCATTAAGATACTTGCTTCACTTATACCATATCCACTAACAGCACCAAAATCTACATATAATTTATCTTGTAATTTTGCACCAATACGATATCCTTGTGTTAAAATAGGTGGAACAATATCTTCACTGGTATATCCATAAAGATACAATCTCTTATTATTTGCAACAGAAGTTGTTATACCAACATCTAACCTTTGCCATTCAATATTTTCTTCAGTATCCGTAATTGCTTTAGGTGCAATAATATTAGTAATGAATGCTTTATTATCTTTTACAAATGCATCCTTCTTAAATCCCGTAGCAGTAAGAGATAATTGTCCAAAGTTTGAGTTGGAGTTAGTAATAGATGCATCACCACCACTATCAGCACTAAAATGCCTATTATATCCAATCGCAAATACTGAAACTATCTGAAGGATAGCATCATTTATCATTCTGATATGAGCATTTTCCCATCCATTTCTATAGATAGCACCAGAATCTAAATGATAAATGGTAGCAGTATTTGAAGATGATGATCCATTAGTAAGAGTAGATCCTGTTACCTTTGAGGTAGAAATACCTTCATATGCTCTACTTGTTTTATTATATTTTACAAATGCTCTATCATCCTTCTGCAATGAAACACCAGTAAACTGGGCAACAACCATTGATTTAAAACCAGATGCTTTGCTACCATCGGCTTTCATTCCACATAATCCATAAACAGAACGTAATGAACAGTTAAAGATATATGGTGAAGATCCACTTACAGTATCAGTCTCAACTGTTACTGTCGCACCAGATGCACTTCCTGGTGTTGGTAAATTCTTTCTAAATTCTGGGAGTAGATAAGTAAATACTTTCGCATTATCTACAGAAACACTCTGAACTTTTGCTGATATATTATAATCTGATGGAGTAACTCCTTCAATTTTAATTGGAGTCCCTTCCTGCAATTCATGATCTGTCGTACATGTAACAGTAACTTGATTGGTTGGAGTTCCACCACTTCCTGCTTCAATCGTAGAAATGTTAATTGGATCACTAGCAAATGCACCTACAATTTCCCATTCTGGTCTTTGCTTCTCAAATCCATATGGCTTATCAGGATACTTCTCAGTAATATCTCTACCAGATGCAACATTATATGCGTTAGAAAGTTTCGCATAATACATATCAAGGTCAGTGAGATTATAATTAGTAACCTCATTTACACCATCTGCATACTCAAAACAAGTTAACTTATGGTGAGAGAATAATGGTTGAGCTTTATTATCTACTGAAAAGTCTGTTGAACTTGTATATACTTGTCCATTTTCATCTCCATCAAACATGGAGAACTGCCAAAAGTAACATCCACCAGTAATCCTAAAGATTGCAGATGTTGGTGTAGCATCATCAGTTGGGTTAGGTACATATAATGGACGAAGTTTAGTCTTTCTTAAATCTAAACCAACAACTGAAGTACCTCTAGGTACAACAACTCCACCATAAACACTATTAAACTTATAGAGAATATTATCTTCCTGATTTATATCAAACTTAGAGTCAAGTTTAAGAGATAAAGTATCTGATGCAGCAGTTTCTGTTCCCCCACCAGGATGAATTACCTTTGCTACTCCATTATCATTTCTTAGTGTATATCCAGGTCTATTATCAATAACATGCTCACCAGGCATCAAGAGAATTGTTGTTCTCTCTATTAAATCATTACTATTACCTTTTAGAAATGAAAATCTTGCCGATTCAATGAGTGCTCTTTGAAGTGTTTTAAACGGTTGAGCAAGTGAATTACCTTGATTAGTAACGCTATCTGTCGAATCTAAATCGCTAGGACTCACATACAGAATACGACCTTCAGTATTCTTAATAAAATTATCTAATTTATTCAGAGGCATGGGATTATGACTACTAAAATTATTGCTATATCTTATTTAGTTAGGCAAATTTCCTTGTTAGCAGCCATCATTATTATCTTCAGTATGTATTCTAATCATATCATCATCAAAAGAAAGAGAATTTTCCTCTTCTTCTGTTAATAATGGAGTATCATCCTCAGTTTTTGGTTTTTCCATAAAGTGAAAGATCTGCATATTGGATAATTTCTGGATCTGCTTGATCAGTCACAACTTTCATTACACTCATAAACTGTTCTGTAGTATCACACCTCACAGTCTTAGTAGTTCCTTCATCACTTGTTAGTAAAAAAGTCTTAGCACAAACATCTATTACAATGCCCTCTAAGCATTCGTTATTCATATGGTTAGATTAATCACCTACCAATTATAACAGATCCAGGTTATATAGTCAAGTTTTAAGTCGATAATCCTACTATTGCATTCGTCGTAGCTGTTTGATCTGAAGAACCACCAACAGTTTCTGCTCTCATATTCTTACATCCCCAATTCAGTAATTCTTTTTCTAACTTTTTATCTTTAACTATATTTAATTTATCCCTCATATCATTCATTTCAAGTCTTAAAGATATAATTTCACCGTAAATATTAGCAATTGAACTTGCTAAAGCAGCACAATTTCCAAAGGTAGCATCTTGTGGCCCAGATGGATTTTCAAGTCCAGCGGTCTTAAGATCAAACCTACCATTAGTACCTATACCAGCACCACTCCCATCAGTACCCAATCCAGTAACACTACCAGTATTATCTTTAAATACAACAGCTTCTGGTGTATTTGAATATCCATATCCAACATTTACATAAGAACTAGTATCAAGTGCTGTTTGATTATCAGGATCAAAAGGACTTTCTAATGCATAATTAGGAGCTGAATTTACATTAGCACCTGCCATATTATCATATATTTTAATCCATTCTACTTCTTCTTTTATATCAGTCCATTGTGTTGTTGTTCCAATTACTGGACTCCCTGCCTCAGCAGTAGACCAACATCCTTTTAATCCAGAAGCAGTAGAATGTGCAGCACCAGCAGCAGTTGATAAAGTAATTATTAATCGTTTTTTCTCATCAATTTGACTTGCAATTCCTATTAGTTTTCTATCAGTTATAGCAGTAAAATCTCGCAGAGTTTGTGCATCACCCTCAAATTGAGACTCCTTTTCAGGAATAACACGTTCATCTTTAAGATTACTTGCTACCTCCGTAGAATCCTTAGTCCAGGTTCCATCCTCCTGTTCAGTAACAGTAACCTTCTCAACTGTTTTGGGAGCATCAATATCTGATTGTCTATCATATACAGTATCAAACTGTCCTTGATCTCTTTCAACAATTTTAAGGGTATTATTTTTTAATGCATCATCCATATCTGTTTATTCCCTATTTATTTGGATTCTAGCACAGAAATCCTTTCTTTTAACTCTTCAATCTGTGTTTGCTGCTCTTTAACTGCACCAATTAATACTGTAGTGAGTTTTTCATAATCAATTCCTTTCCATGATTGATGTTCAGTCACTTGCACATCTTTAACAATTTCTGGAACAACCTCTTCAACCTCCTGTGCAATCAATCCAATTTGTTTACCATCTTTTCTATAACCTATTTTTAAATAATCTGATGGAAGAAGTTCTTTTCTCCATTCATAAGAAATTGGGTTTAACTTCAATATAGTATTAAGAGAATTATTATATGGAGTTATATTTTTCTTAATTCTTATATCAGAATGACTACAATGAAGACATGCTAAAGGTGTACCATTATGCATCCAAAATCCTAAAAGATATCCTCTACTAGCAATATGAACCTGACGCAGTGCAGTAGTTTTATAAGAAGGCATCACCTTATATTCTCTTGCAACTACAGAACCTTTAAGAACACTATAACACATTCTTAAGGCACCCATGCTTATACATGTTCCTATTTTTATATCAGCTCCAAGTATATTTCTTACACCTGTTTCTAGTCCTAAACCCAAGAAATTCCAAGTTAATGGTGTTGGTATAGCTGGTGGTACCGCCATTGAAGGTCCAGCAATTAGTGATGCACTATATGGAATAACACTAGAACCTCCACCAAAATGTCCCTTATGTGCTGATAAAATTCCACCTCCTGGTTCTGTAAACATTTTAGGGAATATAAGTCCACCACCAACAATGGAATTAAAAACATCTAAATGTCTAACTTCTATATCATTCCAAGCCATATTTACCTCCTATTTGCATGTTTGTGTAACTCCATCAACCAAAGCCTTAAGGATTGATGAAGAAGGTCCAAGATTTAATAATTTACTAATAGCCTTTAATGGTGATCCCTGAACAATATCAGCAGACATAATATACAAACACCCTTTAGTATTGAAAGCAATATCAGCAGAAGCTGATAGACATACTTTAGATGCTGCTAAAGTTAATTGTTCATTTGCAACCATTGTTATATGATCATTTGCTTTTACCATAAATGATCCATCACTCTTATCTCCAGCACTTTCAATATAGATGTTTCTAGCTATTAATTTTATGTTACCCGACTCTGCATTAAGTACTATATCACCATTTTCAGCAGTAATTGATTTAGATACAACTTCTTTTTCATCTTCAGATTTTTCAGATACAGGCTCAATTATTCCACATACTTCATGAGATGAACCAGGAACACGTTCAAGTTGACTTCCATTTTCATTATAATGTCTATAATGCCCTCCTTTTAAAGCAACAGTAAGTGCTGCCCCATCAGCCTTATCTTCTGGACCAAGTGGTCCAAAAGTCATCCTTCCATATGGATTATCTGTTACAGTATATTCTGGTAAAAATTTATCTTCCGCCATAATTTATTCACACCCTATACAAGTAGATGGACAATCAATAACACGAACAATATTCTGTTGAGCTAGAGTAGCAATAGTATCAGGATCGGTATTAACATCTACTGAAACAACTGTATCTGGTATATCCTGAACCAAATCGTCTTCAAGTCTAATAAATGATAATATTGGTCTGATTCTAGCACCTGCTCCAGTCTCACTATTTATAGTTATAGTAGGAACAGCAGTTAATCCACAAGGTGTATTTAAAACTTGAATACTTATAATCTGACCTTGTTCAGACATTTGAACACTTGCTTCCAAATTTGGAATATCAGGTGTAATAATAACTTCATCTTCAACAGTATATCCAATACCTGTAGACATTACCTGAAATCCATCTAAACATATAATATAATCATTTACCTGATCACCATCTACTGGTGTTGGAACTCCAATACCAAGATTAGGAAGTGGTAATGTACCAATTATTGAATCTACATAATCTTCTTCAGGTGCAAATTCATTCGTACCATCTGGAGCATTTAAATATCCATTCCCATTATTAACCATAACAATTCTTATAACTTCACCATCATCATTTATTTCAGCATATGCAGAAGCATGGTTACCTCTATTACATGTATCTACAAAAGTTACAAAAGGAGGACTTGAATATCCAGAACCACCAGAACCTAAATTAACACCAGCAATTTTACCAGCCATATCAACTACAGCATTTCCAAAAGCACCAATACCACCTCCACCAAAGATTTCAACTTGTGGAGGACCACATTCATATGCAGAAGTATTACATTGAGTGATATTTGAATCAATTGTTCCAGCAGTATCACCTAATTTTGTACCAAAAATTGATAAGTTATCAATATAATCTGTGGCTGAATCTGTAAGACTTTCTGCATCAGGAATAGGAAGAAAATTATCAAAATTATCCTGATCTGCTTGTGTTGGTCCTTTAATAAATGGACTTGCTTTAAACTTCTTAACTTCAGGACAATTTGGTGTTACACATAAGAAAGATTCAAATCCAAGAATAAAATCAATTGCCTCAAAAATTGATCCTGCTATTTTACCAACCCCACCTAATACATCATTAATTTGATCCAACACTGGACCTAATGCTTTATCAATCGAAGCAGCAACATTGTTAACTAATGCATTTGTAAATTGTTGAGCTGCACAGAAAGGAATATTTACAACTTTACCAATCAATTCAAACAAGAAGTCTTGAACAAGATTTGCAAGACCTGCAATGATATCCTTAAACTTACATAAGATAGTATTAACAATTTGTCCTATTATAGTATTTTTCCAAACTTTAGCAATTGTTGGAAATAATGAATCAATTAATGCTGAAATTGCCGTTCTAATTTTATCTAATAAAAAATCCCTTGCTCTTTGAATTAATGATTTAAGAACCGACCCAATAATTTTTGATGTATTCTTAATTAATCTTTTAAGATCTCCTACTTTATTATTTGCATTCTGAAGATAAAACCTCCCATGTTTTTTAATTGCTTTAAGTGTTTCAAAAAAGTTCTGAAGAGCTATACTAATTTTAGATAATTCAGATTTACCACATGGATCTGGTAAAGCTCTTTCTTTGTTTATTATCTCTATAACATCCGAATAAGTAACGTTATTTAATAATGATTCAGCACCTTGAGTACCTTCAGATGCTGATGATTTATCTGTCTGTTTTGTCTTAGATTTTCCACCATATCTTTTTGTTAATTCTTTCTTAGCTTCATCAAATTTAGCTGCTGCTTCCTTATATTGTTCATGCTCCTCAGCTGACCACAAATCACTACTTCTTTCATTCAATTTATCAACTATAGCAATTGAATCTTTAGCCTGCTTAATTAATGTCTTATCTGATGGTTTATTTGCTGAATCTGTCATTCGAATATACTTTGATATGTTTATTTATTCTGCTGGTTTTGGTTTGAATTTAGATTCATACCCACTACCAGATGATAATTGTGCAATTCTTTTTGATGGCATATCTTCCTTAGTTACACTTGTTTCTGGCTTATCTGGTTTTGCCCCAGCTGCGACTTGATTTATATTAGCAAACATTCCACTATTAAATCTATTAACTCTTGCAAAAGAAGTACTTCCATCTTTAGATTTTGTCACCTCATAATTAACAAGATTATTTCCTAGAACATGTGTAATAACAGGTACTTGTTCTGACTCATCCATAAAAAATCCAAGAACCCATTCACCACCCCATATACCCACTGATCCGCCACTATAATTACCATGTGAAGTTGGTTTTGCAACAATTGCCCACGGTAAATCTTCATCTGGAATTAATGCATTCTTTGGATGTTTACCTGGTATTCTTACCTTAACACGATTACCATGAGATTCCACCCAATTTGCTCCCTGTACAAATTGATTTTGATCAGGAGGTACTTGCCCTATAAACCAACTATATTCTTGTGTAGCATATCCTAAATTACTTTTCATTATCTACTATTTTTAGTATATAGACCGTAGGTATCACGAATTAGAGTCATAGAAGTGAATGATCTCAGCCTATCAAATGAATGGCATAAATTAAGAATTAAATAATTTCCACTCTGTACAGGATCAGAAGAACCCATTTCTTTACCATCTGTTGATAGAATTTCAAAATTACATTTAATCACATCACCTGCTTTTAATTTTGGATTACAAGGAACTTGTAAACTTATCATTTGAGTAAATAACGAATTATATCTCATAGTAGATTGTGCTTGCCAATCTTTTGCTCCAGTAGTCTCTTCACTTGAAGGGTCTGGGTTGAGAGTACCAACATCTAAAATATCATAATGAGTTCTAGTAAAACTTCTTACTTCTGGTAATTCCGCAGATTTTCCTAAAGATGTATCCAATGAAATAGCTTTAGAACCTCCTTTACTTCTTCCACCTGCTTCATTAAGTTTACAAATAATCTCTTCTTCTTTAAAGGTTTTTGGATTAAAGAATATAGTACGATTCTCATAGATACCAGATTTTAAAGAATTAATTAAACTCTGATTCTTAACAACAGAAAAAGATAATATTTTAAAATCATTATCATCATTATCTAAATTAGCTTTTGATACACCTGACTTATAATATGTTGCAATAGGACCTTGTGATATCAAATCATCAATTGATTTAAACTTAAATCCTTCTCTAGTTTCATAAAAGAAAAATCCAGGATTACCCTTATCAGGCATAGATTTTGATGCTAAAGAACAGAGTACATCAAAAACAGAACTACTATTTCCAACAAAACTATAAGAATTTGCAGTAGAATCCACTTCTACATCAGTTCCTAAGAATTGACTTACTAATGTCTTAGCATTATCACTAATTTTTCCAGTGTATTTCTGAAATACTGTTGATTCTTGATTAGAAATTGCACCTTTTGATACTAAATCAAGAATAACAGATTCACGTTGAGATTCTTGATCTAAATTCACTGCACCATTTACATAAAGTGGCTTATTAGTAAAATCTAATTTTCCCAACTTACCACTAATTTTAAAACTTAACTCCTCTCCACCTGTTATTGGTAAAGCATTATAAATTGATCCAGATCTTTCTTGTCTATCATATGCTTTCTTATATTTCATCGCATTACCAGTATCTTCAAATACTAAATTTGCAGTAATATTAGGTGATAGTAAACTCTCATAGTAATTTAAATTTAATCCTTTACCATCTAAACGTTGAGTATGTCCATCTTTACCAGTAATAGTAAGTGGATAAATCTTCGATGCTAATGCTGCACTTGCCTTTGCCATTTATCTACGCCCCCATAATGCTGAAGCTTTATGACTTGCTACAGAAGTATTTACTTTAGATACAGTAACAGGTGTTATGATTGGCATTGGTTCTGCAACTGGTTTAATAGCAAATAGAACTACCACATCTCTATCACCATCAGATTCAATATTACTTTCTAATAATGAAGTTACCCTAGTTTTATCTACTGCACTAATATTTGTTTTACTACCTTCTATGCCTTCCCAATTAATAGATCTAGGAGTTTGTTGATTATCTAAAGATGCATCATCAGACACTATAACTTTTTTATCAATTATAATATCAGTAAATGTTTTAAACATATTCTTATCAGATTCAATATTCTCCTTCATCCTATCCACAGAGATTTTAAAATCTATAAATCCATTATTTGCTAATCTTTGTTGTTTTGTACCTGCTTGTGTTGGAGTAGATTGTCCTTTAGAAGATTTTGCAGTTCCACCACGAGAAAGTTGTTTTGGAGATTCTTCTACAGGATTTAAATTTGGTGTATCATCAACAGGAGAAATTTCTTCAGATTCTTCTTCTTTTAAAGAAGCACCAAATCCTGCAAATAATTTTTCTATTGCATTCATATCTTCTTCTACAGATGCATCATTAAGATCTGCATCCATATCTTTACCAAGTTTCTTTATATCCTTTTCAAGTTGTTCATTCTTTTCTTTCGATGAAAAAGGACCTCCTAACATATTCCCTAATGATGCCATTATATTAACAAATCCACCTATAACATTTTTAACTCCCTTCATAAAAGCACTATCAAAAAATGTTTGAATTCCAGTTATTATTTCTGGAAGAAAATTAACTGCTATTCCTGCAAGTATTAATCCGGCAAACTCAAGTACCTTATCAAATATACCTTTAACTGGTGCTGTAACTGCACTTGCAATATTCTTAAATCCTGCACCAATCTTATTTTCAATTCTACCCTCTTTTGCCCTTATATCCTTACGTTTTTGGAATCCAGTCAATAAGTTATTCTTCTTTATTTGTAACTTTTTCAGTTTCTTATTTGAACTAATAAGATTACTCTTGATATTAGTTACATTTAATTTAAGTTTTTTTACTTGATTATCCATATCTTACACAAATATCCCATATATGTCTGGTGTCACTTGCATCCATTCATTAGCAACATTTGCCGCAGCAATTGTAGGAATATCAGTTGCCGTATTTTCTGGTTGTGGTACTTTTAATGAACTTGTGTCTTTAGGTAAATTGAATGGTAAAACTGATATGTTACCCTCTTTCTTAACTGCTGGTGTTCCTGATATTGTACGTTTAGGAACACTAGAAATTGAATCATATTTTTTAATACTCTTATTAAAATTACTATAAAGTTGTTCTCTCGTATCAATTATTCCTAAAAGATCTCTGGATGCCGCAGCAAACTCACTCCATAATACACCACCTGCATTATTAATATCTTTAAGAAGAGGTCTGAAAATCTTTGCTGAAGATGTTCTAATAACTTCTTCTCCAGGAGCAAGCATTGCTCTTATACTATCAACAGTTGGGCTTCCAATACCACCTACTGTACCACCAGCAGATTTTTTCATCATCTGTAATGGAGTACCTTCAAATGCTCCCATTTCTCTTGCTACATCTATTGCAGCAACTCCCCAACCAAGAACAGGAACGGCACTTCCCAATGATAACATTCCACCAACTAAATCACCCTTACCAAATCTATAAACTGCCGATCCCAAATCCCATAAATTTCCTATAAGTGGAAGTGCTCCTAATGCTTTTCCACCAACCTTCTTAGCACCCTTTTCAGCAAGTTCTCCACCAAGATTACCCAATCTTGTTTTGGGTAATTTACTCGTTACACCTCTTAGTGCACCTCTAAAACCTCCTCTACCAAATGCAGCAATACCTCCACTCTTCGGTATTTTGTTAACAATATTCAATAATGTTCTAAGTCTACCAAGAAGTCTACCAGGAAGCTTCCATAAGAATCTTCCAAGTTTCCACAATCTACGTGTCCATTTTAAAGCAGTATCTGCTAATACAGCAACAATTAAGAAAGGAAGTACCTTAAGACCAAAATTAAGTATCCCTCCCATTTTCTCTATATTTTTCTCATCCTTCAACCACTCAAGTGCTTTATTTGCAACAATACCAGTAAAAATAAGTCCAAAAAATTCTGTAATCTTATCAAATACACCTTTTACTGGTGCTGTAAGTTTATTAAAAATTCCTGTACCCGCCTTACCAATCTTTTTAACACTTTCTAATGCAGCTTCTTTCGCAGCAGTTTGTCTCTTTGCCTCATCATCTTTTATTTTTTTTATATCTCTATTCGCCGCAGTAATCCGTTGTGAAAAATCTAGTGCTAATGCATTACCAATATCTTGAAGAATCTGATTTATTTCTGATAATTTTTCACTCTCAAGATTATGTCTGTCTTGATGATACTTAAGAATATTCTTAAGTATTGAAATCTTCCTTGCATTTGTCTCAACCGATGCAGAAGCTACACCTCCACCACTTTTAATAATATCACTACCACCACCCTTAGCAATAGCACTACTTGTACGAACAATAGCACCACCACCTCCACCACCAAAGAAATTACTTACATTGATGGGAGTTGTCTTCAGTTTTATATTTGAAGGTATGACTTCAGGGTTAATTGCCACGTTGTTGTTGCTTTAAGTTTTCTTCTTCAATATACTGTTCCAGTAAAGAAACATATACATCCTTTTCCCAAGGAATCATATTTTCTAGCTCTGTTAATGAATATTTATGATGTTGCACCAAAGCAAAATTAATCTTATAGTATGACTCAAGATCAGTATGAGCCATACCTAACTGAAAAAAGCTCCTAGACCCTCCAAAACAACTTCAGACTCCACATCAGTATTAGGATTTTTCACCTTAATTGTATGGGAAAGTTTAGGCATTGTACTAAAGAAATTTTCAACTTCTTTAAATTGCTTTGTATTCAACTGTTCAATAAACTCTTCAAGTTCTTTCTGAGTAGAATCAGAAGCACTCCAACTTTCTTCTTCATTGTATATAATATCAATACAAGAAGTAATCATTTTCAATGATTGATCTACATTACTTTGTGTATCAGTAACTTCAAAATTATTTTCAACAAATTGCTGTAAAGAAGGATATTTAAGTTTCATTGAAATAACATCATCAATTTTGATAATATTTTTATGAGACTTATCTTTCTGAACTTTAATAGAATCAATATCAATTTCTATCTGAACTTTAGTATCACCATCATCAGGACAAGTTACATTCACTTCTACAGTCTCACCAACAGACTTAGCACGAATATTCAGAAACAAATATTCAATATCAAAAGTAGAAAGTGCCTGAACCTTAACACCTCTAGTAAGAATACAATCTTTTAAAATTTGAACTATAGCATCAGTAATCTGTTTCATATTTTCAGATTCTAGTGCCATAATTAATATCTTTTCTTCTTTAACTAAAAAAGGACGATATTTAATTTTCTTTCCAGTCGAAGGTAACGCCAACTCATATGTCGGAGTAGAAATTTTTGGTAAAGGCATAATATGCTAAAACAAGTCGTATATTTATATAGGAGGGTTATTGGGATTGAACTAGAACATCTCCCATCACATAACGGTCGAAATTAAAACTAACAGTCACTTTTAAAATATCAGCAGTTCCATATGATATTGGAATTGGTGTAATTGTTTTAGGAAATGCATTAATAAACTTATAGGTTAATGCATTAGTTCTTATATCCTTTTCAAATTTAGTAACATATAATGTATCTGTCTTATAAGTATTTGGATATTGAAATCTTCTGAATGCATTTCGTCTAGTATCTTGTTGTCCACCAGAGATAAAATCCATCCATCCATCTAAAATCTTTAATGTTGAATAATCATCGTCAATATAGAATGTAAAATCAATATCATTATAAATGCGAGTATGAGCAAATTCTTGAGGAATACCCATATAGTTATCTTTTACTTCACCAGTCGCAAATGAACTTGTTGGTAGTGACGTATCTGAACAAAGAAGATTAAATCTTGTCTTGAATGGTCTATAATCAGCAAACGTAGCATTTAGATATGATTCCACATCTGGTGGAAGATCCAATGTAATATTATATTGATTGGTTTGTGATAATTTACCAAAGAAGTCCTTTCCCTCGGACATGGTAATCTTATCAATTATGGATGCTCCCATTCTAAATAATTTATATTTACTTATATTATTAGTTATTTAGATGGCTTATAAAGGAAGATATCAACCAAATAATCCATTAAAGTATAAAGGTAACTTTAGAAATATAATTTACCGTTCTTTATGGGAATTAAAATTCATGAAATATTGCGATAGTAATCAAAATATACTTGAATGGGGAAGTGAAGAAATAGTGGTACCATATCGTTCACCAATTGATAATAGATACCATCGATACTTTCCAGATTTCTATATTAAGGTACGAGAAAGTACAGGAAAAATTAAAAAGTATATTATTGAAGTAAAACCCCAAAAGCAATGTATAGAACCAAAAGTTCAAAAAAAGAAAACAAGGAGTTATGTATATCAAGTATGTGAATATGCAAAGAATCAGGCAAAGTGGAAAGCAGCAGAAGAATATTGTATGGATAGAGGATTAGAATTTAAAGTACTCACAGAGAATGAATTAGGTATTAGATAATGAGTCGCATTAGATCCGTAAGAGACAATCTAGTTGGTACTGAAGATCCTGATGATTTAATGTTAGAAATTATAAGTGTTTTAAGTGAAGGTGATAAGATTCCAGAGGTAGGTAATTTCTATGTTTTTGTATATAACCCCAAAACACCTAATATCAGATATGATCAAAATCCATTAGTTGCAGTTACTCAAGTTTTATCATGGGGATTCCGTGGTATTAACTTCCATTGGGGTGAAAATAGACAATATACATGGTCTGAAATAGCAGGAGGACTCTATCAAGTCACAGATGATGAGCTAAATGATCTTGATGCTATACCTTTTGGAAAAATCCGTCTAAATAGTTAATAGTAATATACTAGGTCGATAATGAGCAGTAGAAATAGATTTAGAAATAATACAAATCGAAATAAATATGGTCAATCGGTAAAAGTTGGTGAAAATAGAGATGCAAATGCAGGTGTTGGTAATGAGAGAAGATTTAATAGAAGATCATCGAGTCCTAGTGCTATAGAGAATACCAATCAATATGGTCAAACAATAAAAACTGGTGAAAATTCAACATACAAAACTAAATCCAGATATAGTAGTGGTGTAAATAAATCCAAACAAGATGAAATTGATAAAAGAGATAAAGTATCTGATACAGAAGAAAAATATAGTCACCAACCATTTAGACGTGGAACAGGAACAAGAGGAACAAAATTTCGAGGTAGAACTCTAAGGTATCCTTATGAATCATTAACAGATGATACTGATTATCTACAAATTGATATTAGGACATATCTCTCAGTACAAGAAAGATCTGGTGCTATCTTTGCTGGTGGTTCTAGAAGAGAAAATCTTCCGTTTAATTCTGTAGCAGGACTCACTAAGAGACATTTAACAAAATCAAGACTAAAACGTGGAGAAGGAACAATACTTCTACCAATACCTGCAAACATTGCAGATAGCAATTCAGTTACTTATGCTGATGGAAGCCTAGATGGAATAACTGGACAAATTTTTGGTTCAGTTCAGTCTGCAATGGATGTAGGGGGTAAAGATTTAGGAGAAATAGCTTCGAATCTCACTGCAGAAGCAACAAATGTAGGTTCAACACTTGCTCAGGGTGACTTTGCAAAAGCACTTACAGCAAGTCTTGCAGCACAAGCAGCAAACATCCCAATGGGAGGATCTTTAACGAGAGATCAAATATTCGCAAGAACAAGTGGAGAAATTCTTAATCCAAATATGGAACTTCTATTCAATGGAGTTAAATTAAGAACATTCAAATTCTCATTCAAATTAACACCAAGAGATCGTGCCGAAGCAGAACAAATTAAACTTATAGTCAGAGCATTCAAAGAAAATATGTCTCCCAAACTAACAGGAGGAGAAAATACTTTCCTAAAAACTCCCAATATTTTTGAATTAACTTATAAAAAAGGAACTAGAACTCATCCATTCCTTAATAAATTCAAACAGTGCGCTCTCACTGATATGTCTGTTAATTATACTGGTGAAGGAACATATGCAACATATACAGAAGGAGATCCAATTTCAATGATACTAGAATTAGGATTTAAAGAATTAGAACCCATCTATGATGTTGATTATGATTCTTGGGAAGGATCAGAAGGAGTAGGATACTAAAATGGGATACTTCAGAGAACTACCAGATTTAGATTATCAATCTTTCTTATCTACTAGTAATTCTTCTCAGAATTATTTACGAGTTAAAAATCTATTCAGAAGATGTAAATTACGTGATGATTTACAAAATGTTTTTACAATCTTCAATAAGTATGAGATTCGAGAAGGTGCCAGACCTGATACTGTTGCAGAAGATCTATTTGGAAATGCTGAATTAGATTGGGTTGTCCTAATGACTGCTGGTATTATTAATGTAAGGAATGAATGGCCTCTGTCTGATAGAGAAATCTATGATTATGCAGTAGAAGTTTATGGTAATGATTTAAATAATATCCACCATTATGAAACTACAGAAATTAAAGATTCTCTCGATAGACTCATCCTTCCTAAAGGTAAGGTAGTTGCCCAAGATTTCAAAGTATTTTATACTGATGATGGAACTACATATACAAACGATAGTACCAAATCAGGTAGTGGTGTTACAATCATATCAGACCCTGTAGTTGGTGTGACTAATTATGAATATCAAGTCCTAAAAAATGATAAAAAAAGAACAATATACATCTTGAAGGAAGAATATCTACAACAATTCTTAAATGATATGAGGAATGAAATGATCTATTCAAGATCTTCTCAATATGTATCTGAAGATTTAATTCGAACAGAAAATACCAGAGTTTCTATACCATAAAAAAAGGGAGGTTTAAAACCTCCCTTTCTAGTATCATTCTTCTGCTAGTTTAGCAAAGTATGATAGTGCATCATCATCCTCATCATCAGTAGATGCTTTTGGAGATGATACAGCAGCAGTGACTAATTGTTCTGCTGAACCACGACCTTCACTCTCATCTTCAAAAGATTCATCAGTAACAACTGGACGTGCCTTATTGTTACCAAGAACATACTCAAGACGCTTCTTCAAATCATCATAAGATTTAAATTGATCAGCAGCAACAAACTCTTGGAGAGAATACTCTTTCTTCCAGAGTGCTTCTAGTGCATCATCATCATCTAGTAAAGGACTCGTACCAGCAAACTCAGAACTATCATAGTTCCTATAACCAGCAACGTTCTTTGCCTTTAACTTGAAATTAGCACCTTGCCAGAAATCAAATGGATCAATTGCTTCTTCATCCTCAAACTCAGGCTGCATTGCTGCAGTTAGTTTATCAAAGATTTTCTTGCCAAATTTAAACAAGAATACCTGACCTTCATTCTCAGGATTAGCAGGATCTTTAACAACATAGATGTTAGAAACATAAGTCAACTTACGCTTCTGTCTACGTGCAGTCTCCTTACCAGAATCAGTTCCATTATTCCATAGAGTAGTATTATACTCAGAAACTGGATCCTTCTGACCAAGAGTAGTCAAAGAATTTTCGATGTACCAACCACCAGGACCTTGAAAGGCATGGGAGTATAGTTTTACAAATGGTAGATCCTCACCATTGGGAGCAGGAAGAAAACGTATTACGGCATATCCATTACCGCTTTTATCTACGTCTAATTTCCATAGACGGTCATCGGCATTACCGCCCGTGTTATTAAGCTTTTCTACTTCTTTTACTAACTTTGCAGTAAGAGAGCCCAGCTTAGATTGTTTTTTTAAGTCTGCGAAAGACATAATTGGATACCTCGGATTAATTGGATTAATTGGATTTACTTAGATATTATAACAAAAATTTAGTCGTTAGTCAACATGCTGTTTAAGATTGTCAATAGTTTGACTCATACCATCAAATAATACTTGTATATCAGTATTAGGTGGGAAACCCATCATTACAACTGATTGTTGTAATTGTTCTTTCATTTTAACAGCTTGAGGATCATCTGAAAGAGATAATCTTGTATACATGATACGTTGTTTGACTAATAGATCACTTAATTTTTCAATGTGCTCCTTTTTCTCTTCTGGAGATAAATTTCCAAAAGATGCTAAATCACTATAAATTTCTTGCTGCATTTTATTAATCTCGTCCAGTTCTTCCCGAACGATTTCAGATTCAAAAAATTCACTCATCAGTAGAATCACTTATTACTAGAGGATCATCATCCTGAACAGGTTCATTTTTACTTTCTTCAATTTGTTGTAAGACTTCAATAGCACCTAATAATCTAAGACGACTATTGGTTAAACTATTCAATTGTGTAGTAACTTGTTCAAGTTGAGTCTTTAAATTTTCAAGAACTTCACTATTCTCAAGAGCCATAATTAATAACCTCCTTTAAGATTTTTTTATATTGGAACACATTAATATTTATGAAGGGAATATATTTTTTGATTTTTAAACTGACGGTTTCCCATACTGGATCAGTAAGTTTTTTATCAAAGTTTTTTACGAAAGAAAAGACTTTTTCCAGTATCGTAAGCGTTTCTAGCGAGATCTCTCCACCCAAATATTTTTTTAGAACTAATGGGTGTCCCTTCGAGCAATCGAATACTTTTTCTAAGTTTGTCTCTGAGATTAATTTCTCGACTTGTTCTTTGAACAAGTAAGTCAAACTCTGTTTGCGTTTCATCCATTCGGTGTAATTTCTTTCTCCCGAATTGATTATCTCTCCAATCCATAGGTTTTGTGGGTTATCAGTAGTAACAAAATTTGCTAAAAGAAAGTTTAGCACTTCTTCATCAGAATATTTTCTTGATGTTTTCTCAAACCAATATTTATCTTTCCTTTTATTAAAAGAAGACATTGTAGCACGAGATTTACCTCCATACTTAAAAAAGTCATACTTAGGATTAGTAAAATGACTTTTCATAGAAA
>VTLG01000754.1_pt1 | contig 33292 bp, 21 predicted proteins | sample 4694571 | NCBI WGS metagenome assembly VTLG01 (sample SAMN12604809, study PRJNA352737) | marine metagenome | biome: ENVO:00000447; feature: ENVO:00000209|ENVO:00000569|ENVO:01000036; material: ENVO:00002151; isolation source: viral sequences binned using virsorter ...
GATGATGAACACACTCTTATAGAGTTTGACGAAGACACAATAAATTTTGATACGGGTGGTACTCAAAGACTTCGTATCAACTCAGATGGAAATGCAATATTTTCAGGAAATATAGATGCGAATGGAGATTTAGATGTAAACGGAAGAACCGAACTTGATATCACTAATATCAGTGAAACCCTTAATGTCACTGGTATCTCAACATTCCAAGATGATGTTTTTGTAGGAACTGGTGCAACAGTCGGATTCGGAACGACAGCTTATTTTAGAGATAATGCAAAGGCAATTTTTGGTGATGGTGAAGATTTAAGCATATATCATTCGGGGGAACGTAGTTATATCCAAGATACTGGACAAGGTACTCTAACTCTTGATACAAATGGATTTGCTATTAAACTAACATATAATGATTCTGAAAATATGCTTCGTGCAATCAGAAATGAAGCCGTAGAATTATATTTTGATAATTCATTAAAATTAAGTACCACAAAGGAAGGTGTATTAGTCTCAGGTGGAACTACAACAGGTGACTTTAAGGCGACTGGTGTTTCTACATTCACTGGACTGGTGAATATTGATGGTGGTGGTCAAGCCAATACATTCAAGGTAGAAGATCTAACAGATAATCGTATAGTAATTGCTGGTACTGGTGGTGAACTAGAAGACAGTGCCAACTTAACATTTAATGGTTCTACTCTTGCAGTCACTGGTGATATAGATGCAAATGGAGATTTAGATGTAGATGGGACTGCGAATCTTGATGATGTTAACATTGCTGGTATTGCCACTTTAAGTTCAGGTGCTTTTCCTAATAACGTATCTGTTGGTGAAAGGACTTATCAAACTAATGTTGATATTCGAGTATCCTCATTGAGAAGTGGTATTGTTGTTCGTAATATGAATAACTTTAGGACTGATAATACCTTTAATTCTGCTTTCATGGTGTTGGATCCTTTTACCAATTCAGCTAAAACATTTGCTTTTAGAGCAGCAGAAGGTATAGGAGCTAATGATATTACTACAGATTCAGGATATTCTGCTAACACAGCAACATTATCTGATACTTTCTGGGTGAAGACCAATGGAGATGCTTATTTTTCTGGTAAAGTCGGTATCGGAAGCACTACACCACAAGATATTCTAACACTTAGAACAGGTGATGATGTTACTTCATTAAGACTTATTGACCCGACTAACGATACATATGGAGGACACTTTAGTTTCTATAATACTGCTAATGAAGTTCGAATTGGTGGAATTAATAATGGTACTAAAAGAGCAACAATTAGAATTGATAGAGATGCTAATGATGATTGTCTTGTTATTGATGGAAGTAATGATACTACATTCAGGGGAAGTTTATTTAGAAGTTCATCCAGTCAGGATATTGGAACACCATCAAATCCTTGGAATAAGGTATATGCTAGTGAGTTTATAGGTTTAATTAATACAGCTCAAGAAAATGTAACCACTGGTAATTTACTTGTCACGGGTATTGCAACCTTCCAAGGTAATGTGTCAATCGCAGGTACATTAACATATGAAGATGTAACGAATATAGATTCCCTCGGCATCATAACAGCAAGGACAGATGTTCATGTTGGTGCTGGATTGTCTGTGGTCGGTGTATCAACTTTTAAGAGTGATATAAAAGTAACTGCAGGTAATATTCTTACTCTAAATTCAAATACTAGTGATCCAGTAATAAAAATTCAAGGTTCTGGTCCAAACTTTATAACATTTGCAAGTGATGCATCAGGAAATGTTGATTCTGATTCTATAAATTTAGTGTATAGGACAACTCCTAATACTCTTGGTTTTGAAAGAGCTAGTGATAATACTATTTTCTTCACAGTTGATGCTGATGACGGACTAGTAACAGTAAGTAATAATTTAAATGTCGTCAGTGATTTAGATGTAGATGGGACTGCGAATCTTGATGATGTAGATATTGATGGTGATTTAGATGTAGATGGACACACTGATTTAGATAATGTAAACATCGCTGGTGTAACCACCATAAGTTCCCAATTAAATTTAGACACAACAGGTGAGGGTATTAAGTTTGGTTCAGGTACTGCTGGAAATGACGATGCACATATTGAATGGTTAGGTGGTAATAATGCTGGTTATCTAAGAATTTCAACCTCCGATGATTCTGATAATTCAAATGCAAATGAATATATTGAATTTGGAGATTATGCTCAAACTAATAAAGTAGGAACATTTACACAACATCTTCGTATTGCTCGTGATCAATTCTTAGTTCGCACAGGTGCACATAACGTAGCACAAGCAGATCGTTTTATCATAGATTCAGTAGGTAAAATTGGTATAAAAACCACCACTCCAACGGCACAATTATCAATTGGAAATACAACTGGTTCCTACATGAATTTGCCTGGTATACAGGTTAATAGACCTCATTCACTAGGACTACAAAATGGTATTCATGTCTATACTGATAATTCATATAATCAAACAGCAGATTATCAAACTGCTGCATTTAAAGCAACTGCAGTATCAGGTATTGCATTTGCTGCTTCAACAGATGCAGGTAGTGATGGTAAAGGTGGGACATTAAATGCTCGTATTAAATTTGATGGGGCAGCTTATTTTGCTGGAAATACGGGTATCGGAACTGATAACCCAGATCAAAAACTTCATGTATATAATGGTGCAGGAGATGTAACATCTTTTGTTGAAGCTATTGCTGGTGATGCAATACTTGATTTATCAAATACTGGAAATGCAAATTACAGTGGAATAAACTTCACAAGAGAGAGATCAGATGGTTCTAGGAATGGTGGATCCATCTTCATGCCATCAAACACATCGAATAATGAAGCATTCTTGTATATACAAGCACAATCTACTTCAGCACAAGCAGGTCAGACTGGTGCATTAAGTGATAATAATGGTGTTCGTCTGAAATTACATGGTGATGATGGTATATTTTCTATTGAAACTGGATCTGAAGAAAGAGTTCGCATCACATCAACTGGTAATGTTGGCATCGGAACTGATAATCCACAAGAGAAATTACACATTCATGACGGTAATATTGTAATCGGTCAAGTCTCTGGCAATAACACAAACACTAGAAATTACATCAAATTCGGTAGAGTAAGTGCACCAAAAGCAGCTATCGGCTTTATAAACTCAACAGGAAATGGTCGTGGAGATATTATCTTCATGAACAATAATGACGTTAATTCTGCAGGATTTGGTAACAACGATGAAGTTTTTCGCATCACACATGATGGTAATGTTGGTATCGGAACTGATAATCCTGCTGCAAAGTTAGAAGCATATGGAACTGATGCTTCGATAATTGTGCATAACCAAGGTGAATCAAGAGGTGGTATTGCTGGTTTCGAAAATCAAAGACTTGCATTTGTTTCAACACATGTGAATGATGATTTAGTATTTGGTTATTCTAATAATCCACCATCAACTGCTAATTTTGTTGAAAGATTTAGAATTGATAATGGGACTGGTAATGTTGGTATCGGAACCATTGATCCTAGTGCAAGGTTACATATCGGACCACAAAATGGTGATTCAACACATCATGTATATCTTGCTTCTGGAAATAATGACTATGGATTTTTGATTGATGTGCAAGATTATGGTGCAGGAAATGTCCCATTAAGAATATTTAATCGACGAAACAACAATGATACTGAAGTAATCAGAGTAACTCAAGATGGTGATGTTGGTATCGGAACTGCTATTCCAACTGATGCTGTAACCAATGATATCACTGCAAAATTAGCGGTTGGTATTGTAACAGCAAATGAATATTTTGGAACATTTAAAGGTAATATTGATCCTGGTGTTCCAATAACAAATGCAAATAATGTAAATATTACCGATGATACATCAGCTTCGGGAACTCATTATATTCATTTTGGAAGTGCTACATCAGGTTATGATGGTGTCGAAGTTGATAGCACAGGATTGGTTTATAAAGACAGCCAATTTGGTCTTGGAACTAATTCTCCAGGTGCTTCTCTTCATATTTCAACCACACTTCCTCGAATAAGATTAACAGACACAGATAATAGTAATATTGACCATTTTATAAGTGGATCTGGTTCTGCATTACACTTCCAAGCAGATGAAAACCAAGAAGATGGTGCGACTGCCACAACAATAAGATTTAGTATTGATGCAGAAGAAAGACTTCGCATCGACGCAAATGGTTTAGTTGGTATTGGAACTGGTGCAGATCTTGGAGATGCAAGACTTACTGCTGAAGGAGTAACTGCATTAACCAATGTTGACCAAACTGTTATGGTTAGGGATAGTAATTCTGACGATGCTGTAGGTAGAGGTGGAAATATTGGTTTTGGTGCTTATGTAGATGGCACCATGAGAACTCTTGCTGCTATTGGAGGATTAAAGAAAAATAGTGGTAATTCTTTTAACGGTAATCTTGCATTATATACGAGAAGAAGTGGACAAGCAACATTAGACCAGAGACTTACCATCCTATCTACTGGTGAAGTTGGTATTAACGATACTAATCCATCATCAACACTTACTGTTGCTGGAGATGTAAGTATTACTAGAGGAACTACGTCGAGTGGATTAACAAGAACATTAAGTATTGGTGGTGCTAGAAATCAAGGTAGTAATTTTGCATCAATTGATTTAAAAAATTATGATTCTGATAGCACACCAGTTGCAGACTATGTTGCTGCTAGAATTACAGGAACTGTTCCTAGCACTCCAAATAATGGTGGAGAACTTGTATTTTTTACCTCCCAAACTGGATCTGGAGTAACAGTAGAAGAAAGATTACGCATCGGAAGTTCAGGTATCACATCCATCACAGGTGAAGATGATCAGGATAACTTTATAGTTGATGTTGCTGGAACACAATTTGCAGTTCATACAGATGCCACAGATGGTGAAATAAGTTTAAGAGCACAAGACGGAACTGGAAGTAATAATTCTAAATTTATAACCTTCTTCACTCAAGAAAGTGGGTCAGCAGCAGCAGAAAAAGTTCGCATCGCATCTGATGGTAAAGTTGGTATCGGAACTAATCCACAATATAATCTACATGTTGTTGGAACTGCAGCTGCAACTAACTTTGATTCCTTGTCAGATCGTAGATATAAAACAAATATTAAAGTCATTGAAAATCCAATTGAAAAGATTAAAAAAATTGATGGTGTTTCATTTAATTGGAAAGAAACAAATGAACCATCCCTTGGTGTAATCGCAGATGATGTTCTGGAAGTACTTCCAGAGATTGTGAGTGGTAAAGACACTAAATCAGTCAATTATAATGGACTTATTGGAGTATTGATTGAGGTTGTTAAAGACCAACAGAAACAAATTGATGAATTGAGAGGTCTCCTTGATAAATAAAAGAAATTACCCAGTGGAGACACGAAGACGGTAGATGGCAATTAAGATATCAGGCTCAACTATCATTGATGATAGTAGAGTTGTAGTAAATGCAGATAAAATAGGTATAGGAGCGGCAAGTCCGAATTTCGATTTAGAAATTTTGTCGAGTGGTGCCACAGGTATCGCAGTAAGTGCAACGAACACTCAAAACACCGATACGAACAAAGCATTAAGAGTTTTTAACAACAGTGGGACGGTAAATTTTGGGGTTAGTTATAAGGGAAGGGTTGATGCAGAAGAATATTATGGAACATTTAAAGGTAATATTGATCCTAATGTTCCAATAACAAACGCAGGAAAAATACAGATACATCACAATTCAACAAACGATTTCTTTAATGTTCCGTTTTTTAATAGAGGTTTAACAAACGATACGTTTCAAGACATACAATACGATAATACAAATTCTCTTGAGTACAATCCTAGTCTTGGAAACCTCAGAGTAACTTCAGGAGCTGGTATTACTGGTCTTATACTCCGAACATCAAATAATACTTTTGATCGTGCGATAGCTTTTCAGAATAGTGGAAATAATTATACTGGTTACATTGGAATGGCTAATATTGGTGGTGATGATACCGATATGGTTTTCGGTGTTGATTTTACAAATGAGTCAGTTGCAACTAATGTTACTGAAAGACTAAGAATTACCAATGCAGGTATTACCTCCGTAAAAGGTGAAGATGATCAAGATAATTTTATAGTTGATGTTTCAGGTACTCAATTTGCAGTTCATACGGATGCTTCAGATGGTGAAATAAGTTTAAGAGCACAAGACGGAACTCCAAATAATAATGCTAAATTTATGACCTTCTACACCCAAGAGAGTGGGTCAGCAGCAGGAGAAAAACTTCGTATCACAACAACAGGTAATGTTGGTATCGGAACTGATGATCCATCATCAAAATTTCATATTCACTCTTCACAACCAAGACTTACAATGAGTGATAGTGATACTGGAGCTCATCATCGAATTAATGCGGACTCTGGTGCTGGCAATTTTGCATTTGATGTTGATTATAGTTCTACTACTTCAACTCCCTCATTTATAGTTAATATTAAAGGTGATGAAAAATTACGAGTCACATCAGCAGGTGATGTCGGTATTGGAACCTTTAATCCAACAGCACCATTGCATATACTTCGTCGTGTGGCTGATACAGATGGGGTTACAACTCTCCTTACATTACATTCTACCAGAAATGACATGAATCCAAGTTATGTGGCTGGTGGATCATTAAGATTTTTAAATGATGATGGTAATAACAGTGCAGAGGCATTTATTCAAGCAAATGTCCCTTCAGCTTATAATCCAGCAAGTGAAGCAAACCGTGAAAGAACAGTTGATTTTAATTTTATACAAGAAAACGCTGGCACTCTCAATACTAACTTTACAATCAAAGGTCAAGGTAATGTTGGTATTAATCAATCAGATCCACAAACACTACTTGATATTCATACAACTACTCAAGGAGAGGTTGTTAGACTCCGTGCTTCTGATAATGCAAGATACTTAAAAATTAGTACTTTTAATGCTGAATTTAATGGATCTGGATATGATTTTAATGCTACTAGTTCTGGTGGTGCATTACGATTCTCCATTAATAGTGGTGAAAAACTTCGCATCACAAAAGATGGTGATTTACTAAGAGGTGGAACTGGACAGGATATTGGATCAGCATCAGCACCATGGGATAAAGTATATGCAAATGAGTTTATTGGAGAAATCAATACAACTCAAGAAAATATAACCACTGGTGATTTACTTGTCACGGGTATTGCAACCTTCCAAGGTAATGTGTCAATCGCAGGTACATTAACATATGAAGATGTAACGAATGTAGATGCCATAGGACTTGTCACGGCAAGAAATGGTATTCATGTAACTGGTGGAAGTGTTGGTATTGGAACTGATAATCCACTATCATTACTATCTCTTTATTCTGATGCAGCAGACACTGAACTTCTTCATTTTGATATGGGAAGTGTTGCAGATAGAAGGGGTTGGAGATTTGAACAAAAAGATACTGGTACAGCAACAAAATTAAATTTAAAGTCAGCTTCAAATGGTAAAAGTTTTCTTGTAAGTGATTCATCTGACAATGTAACATTACAGGTTCATACTTCCTCAACTGGTGGTGTTGCCAATAATGGTGCTTACATATTCATGTATCCATTTGTTGGTATTGGTCAAACACTTGCACACATAGGTGATACTGATACTAAATTAGAGTTTCCTGCTGATAATACAATAAAATTTGATACTGCTGGTACTGAAAGACTTCGCATTGAATCTGGTGGTGATGTAGGAATCGGAACTAATAATGCTCTTGCACGACTCGACGTTTATAAAGGCACATCCGCAACTGATGTAGATATATTTTCTGTTAGAAGTAAAACTGGAGCATTTAATATTCAATGTTCTGATACAGATGCATCAAATCCTGAATGGAGACTAAGAACATATTCTAATGAAGACATAGTATTTTCACCAGGTGGAACAGGTTCTTCTGCAGAAAAACTTCGCATTGACTCAAATGGCAGAATTTTAATCGGACATAGTTCAACTCCAACATCAGCACTATCAGTTGCAGTTGTAGGAAGTTATGGTGGATCTTCTAATCTTACACCTTTTGTTTATCTTTGTAGAGATGAAACCATATCTGATGCGATTGGTGCCAATGAAAGTTTAGGGCAAATTCTTTTTGCATCAAAGGATGGTTATAGAGGAGCAGTAATCGAATCAAGAGCAGCAGGTGTTTGGAGTTCATCATCATCAGATGGATATTTAGTATTCAAAACAACTCCTGATAATTCAATAGTTCCAGCAGAAAGACTTCGCATCACATCTGATGGTAATGTTGGTATCAAAAATGACTCGCCCGCCTCCCAATTAGATGGTGCTAAAGATTTGGTAATCGGTAATACATCTGAAGCAGATTCTGGTATTACTCTTGTAAGCACCACCGCTGGACAAGGACTGATACATTTTTCAGATGCTACAAGTGGTAATGCAAGGTATGATGGATTTATAGGATATGAACAAACAGATAGATTTTTAAAATTTGGTACCGCACAGTCATTAAGACTTAAAATAGATTCAGATGGAAATTTATTAAGAGGTGGAACTGGGCAGGATATTGGAGAATCATCAGCACCATGGGATAAAGTATATGCAAATGAGTTCATAGGTTTAGTTAATACAACTCAAGAAAATATAACCACTGGTAATTTACTTGTCACAGGTATCAGCACTTTTGTTGGTGTCGCAACATTTCATGCTGTTGGTATCGGAACTAATAGTGTAGACTCTGCAAAACTTGAAATAAATGTTGGTTCTGCTGTCACTGCTCTAGACATTCAAGGGTCAGAAGGTCAACTATTTTCTGTAACAAATAATTTAACAACAGGATCTATATTCGCAGTCAATGATGTGAGTGGAACTCCTAGCATCAATGTCGATGCAGATGGAACAATTCAATTAGCACCATTTCTTGCAAGTGATAAGATTGGTATTGGAACCACGAATCCAGCACATAAGTTAGATGTGATTGGAGATGCTCTTGTAAATGGGACATTATTTTTAGACGATACTGTAACTTCCATTGAAAAAATTACAGGAGCAGCTGGATACATAGACTTATACGCTGATTCAGCCATAAGATTATATGAAAGTGATGATGATAGATTAGGAATAACATTTGACGTTAATCGAACTGCAACTGATAGAGATGTCAGAATCTTCTTCATGGGTGAAAGTACTACTTATTTACATAGTCCTGCGGTTAATACTCTTGGATTCAAGATTAATAATAATGATACTTTGAGGCTTGCAGATTCTAAAGTTGGTGTCAATGTCACTGATCCACATTGTGCACTGGACGTAAGAAACGCAAGTGGCACTGATCCATTGGTAGAACTCCATCATTCTAGTTATGATGTTCTGGGAGAGGTTATAAGAATAGGAAGAACTGATGATGATGCTATTAGATATCATTCAATTAAAGCAAAACATCATGCTACTGCTAACGCCAATCAGTTGCAGATCTTCATGCATGATGGCACAGGTTCACCTGCCATTGGTCAAACAGAAGCTGTACGTATTCGAGGTGATGGTAAAATTGGTATTGGAACCGATAATATTACTCAAAGACTTGTTGTAGAAGACTCGCTACAACTTCGAAGTGCTTTATATAATACTATTTTATTCTTCCAAAGAACTGATACTAACGCTAATGGTTGGATAGGAATACCAAATTGGAATCCTGATGCTCTTTACATTTTTGGTCCTACATCAAATAGTAATGAGGTAGCTGCTGCATACGGTGGAGCTAAGTGGACTTTCTCCACAGGTGGTAATACGGCTTTAACGATTAAAGATGGTGGTTCGGTAAACATTGGTGGTGATTATGATCAGACAACCAGAAAATTAAAAGTCACTGGTGATGTAGAAGTTGCATCTGGAACTTTATATGCAAATATTTCAGGAACCATAACTCCAAGTGGAGATGTTGATATATCAGGAGATTTAACTGTATCTGGTTCAATTGGTATTGGAACCGATAATGCAAATAGACCTTTGGATGTTTTTGGAAATGCTTCAATTGGTACGAAATCCACTGCGGACGCTGAGTTAATAATTGGTCGTGGTAATTCTGGGAATCGAAATGCTTATATTGATTTCATTGGAGATAATACTTATAGTGATTATGGATTGAGAATGATTCGCAAGAATAATGGAGCTAATGCGGAAAGTCAAATTGCTCATAGAGGAACAGGAAATCTCTCTATAGCTACACAAGAAGCAGCAGACATAGTTCTCTCGACTTCAAACACTAATAGAGTTCACATCAAATCCGATGGTAAAATCGGTATTGGAACTGTTTCTCCTATCCTCATAACTGCAGATGATGAAGAGGCAATTCAAATTACTGCAGACATTCGAAACTCAAATGCCGATGATATATATGCTCTTCGCATTGATATTGATGATGATGATGATGCTGTCAATGTTAATGGTGATAGAGCCAGAGGATCGGCATATTTCCGTTTTGATGGAAATTCAGACCAAGGAGACACTAGTGATGAGTTACAGATTTATAACATTTTTAGTGATGTTAATGTTAATAAAGATTATGATCTTGTAAGAGGTGTTTACTCTGATGTAAGTACTCATCACAGTGCTGGAGGGGGCACCATCAGCAATTCATTTGCTGTGTATGGTGATAATAAGCATGAAGATGATGGAGCGATTTCTAATGTTTACGGTGCACTTTTCTATGGAAGAGCAAATGGTACTGGTGCCACTGGTACTATTAGTACCCTGTATGGTATTCGTGCAATTGCAAGACACGCTGGGGATAATACTGGAAACACGGGCACCATGATTGGTGTTAGAGGTGAAGTTCAAATAAGGGAAAACGTCCAAACCAGAAGAACCGCAGGAAATGTTTATTCTTTTTATGCAGATCTGCATAATGACAACATTGACACTCCATCCACCGTCGTAACTGGTAGAAAGGCGATGTATTTTGGAGATGTGAGTGGCACCACAAATGTGAATGGTTTGGGTCGGATATATGGACTTTATCTTCAAGACGTAACTGATAATTATCTAGCTGGTAACTTACAAGTAGTGGGTGTTGCAACAGTTGCAACATTAAATGCAACCACAATAAATGCAACTACTATAACTGGAACAGTGTCAGGTGCTGCAGAGAGAATTACATTAACAAATCAATCTGGAGATGACACATGTAATATTGTATTTGCACAATCAGCAACAGGTAATCAACTCCCCCATACAAATGCTAATTTAACATTTAATGCAACGACAGGTCAAGTAGGTGCATCATTATTGAGAGTCACGGGTGGAACATTTGCAAATACAGGTGCTGGTGCTGAGACAAATCCAACTAATGTTGCGATGATGGTGGATAAGGGTGATTACATTTATACTCATGATAGCACAGCTATTAAAAGAAGACTACTTGGAAAAACAAATGGTAATATAATAGAACTTGGTCACAGTAACACTGCACATATCGGAGAGATAAGAATGTTGCCAGGACAAGGATTCTTTAGTGTATATCAAGGAAGTAATGAAAAACTTAGAGTTCAAAGTGATGCATTAAACTTCAAAACACCGATTCGGTACGGATCTGATACCAGCACTCTTCTTACTTCACATGTTTATGTTCGTGGAACTGCTCATAATAATAGCGGAGTTGAAGCTTCTAGAGTAGTAAGATTGAATGGTGAGGATATAATTCCCAACGATTCTACTGGTATAGGTTTAGTTTTAGTTGTTCTTAATGCTGGCAGTGGAATATCAACATCTTCTATTACCAGATATAATACACACAGTGGTGGAGATACACCCGCAAATAATATGGCAACTAAGATATCTGATATGACTAGAGATCAAATTGGAATTATAGCTAGTTATGATGCATGTATGAATGATGTTACAGATAACCTTCGAACCGCTGCACAAAAAGTTGGATTATTTAAGTTAGCTGGAATAAGTGGACATACAGGTGGTAACTCAAGACTTGGATACGCTGCGGTATTCAGAGGAACAAGTAATGATACTGCTGCAGAGGTCAATGATGCGATTGAAGTAGTACAGGCTTATTCTGCTAATGCTGGACCTCCTACTGCAGTCATTACGACTCACTTGGCATCTTTTGGAACCAGTGGTAGAGACGCTGGAATCACAGGAGCATATTCAGTCAGTTCTATTGTCGCACCGAGTGGATCTTATGAACCACTCCTTCTACAAGGAAAATCGACAAGTCCGACAGTCTCACATTTATCAATAGGGGCAGGAGTTCATCTTCTGCCATCTGGATCTGCTTCAAACGATACTGATTCAAATGGTGTTGATCTTGGTGGAGGAAGTAATTATCTAAGACAAATATATGTTCGAAAGTTAAACGCTGATAGCATAGTTGGTGGTCTGGCTCCGACTGGAAATGTTGATATATCGGGTAATCTAGATGTAGATGGACAAACAGATTTAGATGTATTAAATGTAGCAGAGTTAGCTACATTTACGGATGATATTCGAGTTGATGTTATAAGAGGTAGATCACATTTCTCAAATAGTTTTCTAGATTTTGATGATGACAGTGTTCCACCACATATGACTGGATCAAATGTCACATCTCTCAAATCAATCTCTGGTTTAAATTTAGTATTTGACACAAATAATAATGACGGTAATGGTCTTACTATTGGATCTGGCAATGCAACTTCGGCAGATATGAATGTTCATATGGTTGTCACAGCAGCTGGAGATGTTGGTATCGGAACTATTAGTCCAACTGGAGGAAATGCACTTACAAACAATACTTCAACATTAGCTGTTGGAACTTTAAAGGCAAATACAATTAGTGGTACTGTATCAAATTCAACAAACGCAACAAACGCAGATCATGTGAAGGTCACAGATAATGAAAATACAAATGAAACTAATTTAATTACATTTGTTGAGAATGCCCAAGATACCACTGGCAATCATGGATTGGAGATGGATGGTAATTTAACCTATAATCCAGCGTATGGAAGATTAGGTGCAACCGTCTTCCAAGGTAGTGGTGCTGGATTGGAAAATCTTGCCGTAACAGCTATAGATCTTGATGGTGGTACAGCTACAACATCTCTTGCTAATGACGACCTATTCTTGGTTAGAGATGATGATGCATCAACACTTACAGGATCTGATGGTAAAAACCGTAAAGTAACTTTCCAAACACTCTCTAACGCCATTTCTTCTAGTATAGGAGGAGTAACCGATGTTGTAGTTACTCAAGAGAATAGATCTGCACCTTGTTATTTACCAATTACTGTTACTGGAACGAGCACAAAAACAATTGGTATTGCCACAGAGAGTAATGCTTTTGGTGCAAAGTATGTTCAAGCTACAGAGCCAACTGGAAGTAGTATCTGTGATGGAGATCTATGGTATGATACTTCAGGAGAAGAGCAAGATGATGCAGGTGATAGTAATGAAATTGTAGAGGCAACTAAATTCTTCCAAAACTCTACTTCACTGACACAAACAACCACGTTCCCTACTAGTGGCGTCAGAAATGGTGGAGTTTTTGGTCCTTATACAATTGCAGGTGGTGTGACTTTTACAATCAATAGTGGATCAACATTCACAATTTTATAGCATATATAGTATTAGGAGGTCATTATGAGCCAGTTAAAAGTCAACAGTATCATTCCAGTATCAGGTGTGCCAGCTGGAGCTTCTGGTGGTGGTATTGTTCAAGTTGTCAGCACTCGAAAGACTGATCGTTTTACGACAAGTAGCACAAGTTTTGTTGACATCACAAATTTTGAAGTGACTATTACACCTTTTTCTAATTCTAATAAGATTCTTATCATGTGTTGTTTTGGTATGGCAGGAGTGAGACAAAATAATTTAGATCATGGTAATGCAATTCGTGTTCTAAGAAATGGTAGTGAGGATAATAAATTAAATGCAGATGCAGATGGAAATAGACCAAGGCATTGCTATAAAGGAGTCGGTTGGTCTTACAACAATGATCATATGCCTGGTGGAGTAGGATTTTGTGGACTGGATGATCCATCAACAACAAGTGCTTTGACATATAAGGTGCAAGTTCAATGTCAAGATTCTTCTTATGCATTTCATATGAATCGACCACCTGCTAATGTTGATGGCACTTTAATATATCAAGCTGCAACACCTTCTTCTTTAATAGCAATGGAGGTAGCAGGATGACGAGTACAAGAGATGGATGGGATATAGGAATTACAGCAGCATTAGAGTCTTTGAGACCAGGATCTCAGTGGACAATTAGTGGTGATGATTCTTATTCTAATATTCAGTGGTTAGAACCATCAGGTGGTCAAACAATGCCAACTGAATCAGAATTAAACACTGAAATATCTAGATTAAACACAGAATATATTAACAAACAATATCAACGAGTTCGGAAGACAAAATATTCTGAAATTGGTGAGCAATTGGATATGTTATATCATGACATGGTTGCAGGTAAACTAGATAGTACTGGAACTTGGTTCAATCATGTAAAATCAGTAAAAGATTCAAATCCAAAATCATGAGCACATTAAATGTCAATACAATAAGAAGTCAAGCGACTACTGCACCTGTTATTCAAAACAGTTCAGGGACAGAGGTGGGTCAATTTGTAAAAGCTTTTGTTCATTATAATCAACAAACTGATACTATGGGTCAAAACTTTAATATCTCTAGTGTTGATGATATTAGTGAGGGAGTTTTTCACGTAAATTTTGCAACTGCTTTTCCTAATGCGAATTATGCATATACTTTTGGTTCTAAGGGACAAGTTGCATCTGGAGGTGGAGAACACACTCAGATGTATACATACTTTGCTTCTCCTACTGCAAGTAAACTTCAAGTTGGTGTATTTAGACCAGAAAACAGTGGTGCGAGAGCAGATGACGAAAGAGCATGTGTAATCGTTTGTAGTAATTAATTATGTCAACACTTAAAGTAGGAACTATTCAAAACACAAATGGTGGATCCAGTTCCACTCCAGAGCAAATATTAAGTGGCAGAGCAAAAGCTTGGGTTAATTTTAATGGTAACTTTGGTACTTCTCCATTTACTGAAGATAATGGAGGTATTCGTAGTGCATTTAACGTGTCATCTGTTACTGATAATGGAACAGGTGACTATACCGTTACTTTTGCCAGTGCTATGTCAAGTGTTAATTATTGTCCTATCGCTTGGGCGATGAGAGGCACCTCAAGTGATAGTAATTATCTTGTTTGGCAAAGAACCGCCCCTAACGTCAACAGTATTAATATTAGAAGTGCATTTAACTGGTCATCGGGTGGTACGGCAACTAATTTAAGTTACATTTATGTAGTTGTATTTGAAAATTAAAACACACTATAAATAAAAATAAAAATTATGAAAAATTCTGAAAAAAGAATAGTTTACATTCAAGATAATGGTACGGTTGCCATAATTAGTCCTTCAGATAATTGTGGTTTAACCCTTGAGGAAATTCAAGCAAAAGATGTTCCACCAGGAAAAGTATCATATATAATAGATAAATCAGAAGTTCCTACTGATCGAAGTTTTAGGAACGCTTGGACTTATACACCTTAAAAATTATGGGATTCGGATTCGATATGGCGAAAGCCAGAGAAATTTACAAAGATAATATAAGGACAGCGAGAGCACCAAAACTCGTTGAACTTGATATTGAATTTCAAAGAGCACTAGAAACTGGTGCCAGCACGACTGATATTATTGCTAAAAAACAAGCATTAAGAGATGCCCCAGCTTCTGTTGGTATAACGAGTGCAACTGATGTAGATCAACTTAAATTACATTGGACAACGGATCTTAAGGATATTCTTGGAGATTCACCTTACATATAATTAAAAAACATGGCTATTAAAATAAGAAGTGGAACTGAATGGGTACCAGTCTCTGGGGGAGGTGGAGAAGCGATAGGAATAGTGCTCGCATGGTCAGGAGCTGCATCAAATATTCCAGTTGGTTATCTTTTATGTGATGGAAGTGCAGTAAGTAGAACAACATATAGTGGGTTGTTTACTGCGATTGGAACAACTAATGGTGCTGGTAACGGTTCGACCACATTTAATCTTCCTGATTTAAGAGATAAATTTATTGTTGGTGCATCTACTAGCACTGGAGACACCACATATCCTGGAGTTTCCCCTGCTGCGACTGGTGGTAATGCTGATGCGACAGTGATAGCACAGCATCAGCACACTCTACCTAGACTAGATCTTAATCCAGGTAATGATAGTACTGTCAATATTACACTTGGTAGTGGTCAAGGATATGCAATCGGATATCACCAAACCACCATGTCATCCAAAACCACTGGTAATGTTTCAGGTGGGTCAGCAACTAATGGTAACTTACCACCATATTATGCTCTCTGTTATATAATTAAAGTCTTTAATGCAAGAAGTAATAATGTTACTACTGGACCAACAGGACCAGTAGGTCCTCCTGGTGGAACACTAAGCTACTGTAATCTTAGTAAAACTTCTTTAACTGAAGATATTAATGTAAATGGTGTAGGAAATGCTGTTGTAATTCGTTTTGATAATGAAGTATCTAAAGCTTCAATTTACACACATAGTAACTCTACAAATCCTGGAAGGGTAACGGTTACTGAGGCTGGTTTTTTCATGATCAATGCAACTATTAATTATGATAATACTGGGAATAACAGAATATCTCCGAGAGCTTCCTTATTTAAGAATGGAACTGAGATAAGTGAAACTAGAGCTTCAAGTTATAGTAGAGGTGCTAGTTATGGTGATGAAAAAGTAATACAAATAAACACTGTACTAGAACTTGCTGCAAATGATTATCTGGAAGTTTATGCATGGAGAGATCAAGCAGATCAAACTGGTGCTGCTAACACAATAGTAGGTGAATGTGAATTTGTGCTTACCAGAATATCAGGTGCAACAGCAGCAGCTGGTCCTCCAGGTCCAACAGGTCCTACTGGGGGTGCAGGTCCTACAGGTCTTACAGGTCCGACAGGTAGTTCAGGTGGTCTCAATGATACTCAAACAGCTCATAATCGATTATTGAGTGATTATTCTAAAACTGGTACTTCATATTCAAATGCATTGTCGAAAACGATTGACCCTGTGCAAACCAATTCTAAGATTTTAGTTTTAGCACTTGGAGCAGCTAAAGGTATTAGAGCTGGTAACTCATCTGGTCAACAAGCTAATGCTACTGTAGATGTCACTAGAGGAAATACGGTAGTCGGTAGGGAATATTTCATGAGTCTCAATTCCAGTTCTGCAACAACTTTTTCTCAAGCGATATTGGACACAAATGATCACGGTGGTAACAGTGTAACTTATAATATAAGAATAAAGTCAAGTAGTAATAATAGAGCTGTTACTCTTCGGGATGGTGCATCTATAGTTCTTATAGAGGTTACTGTATGAAACATACAATATTAGATGTATTGCCAATAATAAAACCTGGCGCAATATGGAGTCTTAGGGGATATGAATATTCTGGTCTTGAGTGGAAAGATAGCAATCAAACAAAACCAACAGAAACAGAAATCAACAACAAGATATCTGAACTTGATTCAGCAGAATCGATGAGGTTGCTACGTGAAGAGAGGAATTTATTACTTTCTGAGACTGACTGGATGGTTATAAAATCCCAAGAAACTGGTGTTGCAATATCAGATGCTTGGAAAACATATCGTCAAGCACTGAGAGATTTACCTGCAAGTGCTTCTCCAACTTTAACATCAGATTATCTATTAGATGAAACATCTGTAACTTGGCCAACTAAACCTTCTTAAAAACTTAATATAATGAATAATTTGATACAAGTTATCAAAGTTCTTGAATCTGATGAAGTTAAAAAACTCAACGACTTTATTGATACTCTTGATTTTAAACAAAATACATTAATGGGATCTTCTGATTTTATAGATGATAAAATGAGAAGTAGCACAGGTTCTTTCCTTGATGATGATCATGAATTAACAAAAAGTTTTCATTTAAAAATTAATCAAGCTTTAGATGAATATAAGAGACGTTTGATTAATATTCATGAAAATTTTCAATACTATCCTGTGCCTGGTGGATACAATACTTATTCTTGGAGAGAGAGTATACAAGTTTTACAATATGAAAAAAATCAAGAGTATAAGTTTCATCATGATACCGCTGACCATAAAGAAAAGATAGAATTTTATAGAACAATATCTGTGATAGTTTATTTAACAGATGACTTTAAAGGTGGTGGAACATCATTTGCACATACCTCATTTAAACCAGAACCTGGTTATGCCTTAATATTTCCATCTAATTGGTGTTTTCCTCATGCTGGTGAACCTGTAACCGAAGGAATCAAGAGAGTTGCTGTGACCTGGTATTATGTTAAACAAAATTAACTCAAATTTGAATACATAAATAGAACATAGAATCATAGTAGAATCATTGTGTCATGCCACTGAATAAGTTAGATAATTTCTTAAAAAATGTAGAAGGTCGTATATTGTATGTAAGTCCAAGTGATTTAGATGCAACTGATGCGATGTCAAATCAAGGTAATTCGCAGACGACACCTTTTAAAACAATACAAAGGGCACTAATAGAGGCAGCAAGATTTTCATACGTGCCAGGAAATAATAATGATATAACAGAGAAGACCACCATATTATTGATGCCAGGTGATCATATCATCGATAATAGACCAGGTTATAAAGTTCAAGATGATAATGGTGCTGTCAAAGTCACTGATTCTATTAATACTACCATATCAAATGGTGTAAATGAACTTTCTTTGAATTTAGAATCTAATTTTGATTTGACACAAGAAGATAACATATTAAGAAAGTTTAATAGTGTAGAAGGTGGTGTCATTGTTCCTCGTGGAACTTCTATTGTTGGATTAGATTTAAGAAAAACAAAAATTAGACCAAAATATGTTCCAAATCCTACAGATCCAACTGTTCCTAACTCTGCGATTTTTAAAATTACAGGTGCATGTTATTTTTGGCAATTCTCCTTATTTGATGGTAAGTTAACAGAAAAGGTATATGTTAATAATTCAAACTTTGAACCAGCTAATTTAGTTAAACCATCTTTTTCACATCATAAATTAACTTGTTTTGAATATGCAGATGGTGTTAATAAAGATAAAATTACTAATTTAACTGACTTGAATATGTATTACTATAAGTTATCTTTAGCTTATGGTACTGCCACAGAAGATAGAAATATAGCAGAAAAGTTCCCTGTAAACACAGAAGCTTTTGTTTCGAGAAGACCAGAATTTGAAATTGTTGGAGCATTTGCTGCTGATCCAGTGAGATTATCAAATATAAAATCTGGTGATGGAAGTACAGCAGATCCAGTTATAACGGTAACTACACTTACTGATCATGGGTTTGATGTTGGAACACCGATTCGCATAAAAGGTGTAGGAGAATCTGATTACAATGTTTCAACCACAGTTTCGAGTATTGATAGCACTAATCCCAAAGTATTTACATATGTTCTTGAGGATTTTAAACCTGATATTGTTCCCCAACCAGATGTGAGTGATGCACAAATAATAGTTGAGACAGATACTGTTGATGGTGCATCACCATATATCTTTAACATATCATTAAGATCTGTATTCGGTATGAATGGTATGCACGCTGATGGAGATAAGGCAACTGGTTTCCGTTCAATGGTTGTTGCACAGTTTACTGGTGTATCACTCCAAAAAGATGATCGTGCTTTTGTCGAATATAATAAAACAACAGGTAATTATGATGGTTTATCAATTTCTACAGTATCTGGAGCAGCGTTAGCTAATGAATCATCGGCTTCGTCCTCAAATCAAGTTTATCATTTAAGTTCTAATGCAATTTATAGAAGTGGATGGGAAACTAGACATGTTAAGATTAGTAATAATTCAATTCTACAAATTGTATCTGTATTCGCAATAGGATATCAAACTCATTTTGAGGCTCAATCAGGTGCAGACGCATCTATCACCAACTCTAACTCAAACTTTGGACAGTTGGCTCTTGTGTCGGATGGATTTAGAAAAGATGCATTTGAAAAAGATGATAGAGCATTCATTACACATATTATACCACCAAGAGCTATTACAAGTGATGAGGAAAATATTGATTGGATATCAATTGATCGAAGTAACGTCAGTTCAACGAAATTGTATTTGTTTGGATTTGAAACTGAAAATATTAAACCACCTATATTGACTCAAGGATTTAGAGTTGGTGCGAAAAGAGATGATAAGTTATTTGTTGATTTCAATGGAGTTGTTAAAGAAGCAACAATATTGATGGACAATGGTGGTGCCACTCCATCAGTTAGTTCTGTTAAGGAAATACCAATAGCTTTACATGAAAATGGTTTATTTACCACAGTTCCATCCAATCATTTATTAACAACTGGTGAAAAAGTTATTATCATTAGTGATAATGGTGATTTACCTGAAAATTTAGAGGAAAAAACTGTTTATTTTGCGATAGTCACAGGTAATAATACATTTAAATTAGCTTCTTCTAAGACTAATGCTGACAATGGTGAGTTCATAAAAGCATATCGTGGTACTAATTTAACAGTATTAAGTCGAGTCACTGACAAAGACAGTGGTGATGTTGGACATCCAGTTCAATATGATGGATCACAGTGGTACATAAATGTTAGTTCAGTTGGTAATACAATCGTAGATGTTTCGGGGTCAGGTAGAACAGAACCCTCCTTCATAAAAAGAATTTCTGATACAAGAAGTTTGGATGAGAAAATTTATAAAATTAGAATTGCAATACCTAAAGAGATTGATAACTCTAAAAATCCTGAAAATGGATTTATCATTCAGGAGTCAGCAAATACTGGATTTAATGACCTAAATGATTTTATACGCTCCACAGATCTTACAATCAGTGATGCACTATTTAATCGTAATCCTAGATTTATAAGTAGTTGTACCTTTAGTAACTCAACAAAAATAGTCACAGCCACTACAGAGAAACCACATAATTTATCTGTTGGTGATTTGATAACAGTTAAAAACATAAAGGACACAGTTATCAATCAAAATGGTATAGGAAATAGTGGTTACAATGGTGAATTTGTAATTACTAGTATTCCTAGTAGTTTAAAATTTGAATATTCAACTGGAAAAACGATAGGAGATTTTGGTGCTAACAATTTTGATGTAAGATCATTAGATTATCCTCGATTTGAGAGAACAGATTTAAAATCAAATATTTATGTATTCCGAAATAATATTATTTCTGAGTATATCAATGATATACAAGATGGTGTTTATCAAATATTCCCACTCAACTCTAGTAACTCTATACCCACTGAATACACTGAACTTAACTACAGTCAAAATGTTGTGGATTTATATCCACAGTTAGATCGAGATAATGTAAATGAAAATCCACAGGCAGCAAAATCTTTTGCAGCTAGATCACCTCTTGGTCAGGTTGTTACCAGCGATCCACTTAAAAGTATCACTAGGGAGACAAATGATAAGTTAATTACGAAGATTGGATTTGGTCCTGAAATTGCATCTTTCACTGACAGCACAACTTCAGGAACCATAACATTTACAACGGAGCATAATATTGGTGGTTTGATAAATCCAGTGCTAAAAACTGCTGATAACTCTGGATTTACTAATGGCACATATCTCAATGTTAAGATTTATACAAGTCCAAGCATACAAAACGACTCAACTTGGAATGGAACTCTCGCTAAGGTGGTTGTTAGTGGTGGTGCAATAAGTGAATTTGAAATTACAAATGCAGGGTCTGGATGGCAAACAACTCAAACTGGACACTTTGATAAGAGTGTAATTGGAAACGGATCTGGTAACAATGGAGGTGTATTGGGTAGTAACGCTTCTGGTGCTAATTTAACATCTGCACAAATTGGAACAAATTCAAATCTAGTTCTTCAAGCAACAGGTATCGGAACCACAGCCGATAGTTATTTTAGAATCACATCAGTTCCTAACAAGACACAAGTTGTGGTTGCCAAGTCAAGTGGTGATATAAATCCAATCTCAAGTCAATATGGATTTTTGGTAAGTCCATCAGTAAAAATTAGTGCAAAGGCATTTATATCTGCAACAGGAATTACAACAGTTACCACAGTTGAACCACATGGACTTGTAGAGGGAAATAGATTTCAATTAAACAATTCAAGTAATTCTAATCAAGGTACATTTATTGTTGAATCAAAAGTAGGTGTCACAACGTTTACATTTAAATCAACAACTGATATTGTTACAGTGAATGGATATGTGCTTAAACATGGACTCTCAGCTAATGATGGAGTTTCTGAGAAAGGAAACGAGAATCTTTCAGCAAGAGGTGTTGAACTGTTTGGTATTGAAAATTCTAAATTAGAAACCGCAATGGATAACGTAGGATCTGCGGTTACATTTAGTGCTTCAACTTCTAATGTCAAGGATAGATTCCCATACAGTTCATATATTTTAGTTGATGAAGAAATTATGAGAGTTTCTTCAAAGACAGTTGATTCTGGTGGAGGAGGATCAAATAATGTTTTAACAGTTCTTCGTGGTGTATTTGGAACTCTAGTTTCGTCTCATGCTGATGGATCATTAATTAAAAAAATTAATCCATTCCCAATACAATTTAATAGACCGTCAATTTTAAGAGCATCAGGTCATACATTTGAATATCTTGGTTATGGTCCAGGTAACTATTCAACCGCACTTCCACAAGTTCAGGTCAAGACAATTTCAGAGAAGGAAGAGTTCTTATCACAATCACAGGAAAGAGCAGGTGGTGCTGTTGTTTACACTGGTATGAACAATAAGGGTGATTTCTATATTGGAAATCAGAAAAAATCTGCACTGACTGGTGAAGAGATTACGTTTGATACACCGATACCATCTGTAGCTGGTGAAGATCCTGGTAGATTGAGTGTTGTATTTGATGAGGTTACAGTTAAGGAAAGACTTGTAGTTGAAGGTGGACAATCAAAAACATCACTCTCTGAGTTTGATGGTCCTGTCACTTTTAATAATGAAGTTCAAATTAAAGATTTATTCAAAATTAAATCAACAACAGATTCGACATCATCCACATCTGGATCATTAATTATTTCTGGTGGTGTGGGAATTGCAAAAACTGTCAATCTCCCTGATGATGCTGCAATAAAATTTGGTAACTCTGGAGATTTAAAAATATTCCATGACTCTGCCGACAGTTTTGTCGAAGATACTGGAACAGGAGCACTTAAATTAAAAGGAAGTTCTGTTGAATTAATTCACGGGTCAAGTGGTATACTTACAACCACAAGCACTGGAGCTATGATTAGTGGAATTCTAACTGCTACATCATTCAGGGGAGATGGATCACAATTAACGGGTATTGATCAAACTAAAATAGTTGATAGTAACGGTGCTACGAGAGCCCAAGCCACTACTGATGGAGTTACTATAACAGGTGATGTTATTGCTGATGGAGGAACATTTGGAAATATAACTGTTGGTAATGATAATGATCAAACAATTAATACCTCATCTGGAAATTTAATTCTTAGTGCCACAGGCATAGTGGAAATTAGTAAAAATCTTGAAGTAACTGGAACTATCACTTCTAGTTCTGATATCATCGCATTTAGTTCATCTGACATGACACTTAAAAAAGATATATCACCCATACAAAATGCACTTGACATGGTTAACAGTATTAGTGGTAATACATTTACTTGGAATACAGGACTGACAGATTTAGTGCCACATGAAAATGGTACAAAAGACACTGGTATACTTGCTCAAGAAATTGAGGCACTTGGACTACCTGGTGTTACAATTACAAGAGGTGATGGTGTGAAAGCAGTTCGTTATGATAGATTGATTCCTGTTCTCATTGAAGCAGTTAAAGAATTAACGGCAAAAGTTAACTCTCTTGAAAACAAATAAATAACTAAAAAGGTAATGGCAAATTATACCAAATCATTTAATTTTCGAAACGGTGTTCAGGTCGATGATAGTAATTTTATTGTCAACTCTGTTGGTCTGGTCGGAATCGGGACTACAACACCTAACGAACATTTAGATGTAAGAGGAAATATAAAAGTAGTTGGTGATTCTAGACTCACAGGATACACAAGTGTAACTAATATAGAAGTTGTTGGTGTGATGACAGTTGGTACTGGAATTACATTAGATCCTGGTAGTGGAATTATAACTGCCACTAAGTTTGTCGGTGATGCCTCTGGTTTAACTAATATAGTTGCGATTGCGACTGATGGATTTATTGCTAATGTTGGTTCTTTGACAACAACGGCAAAGATTGGTATTGGAAATTTATCACCAACCAATCAATTAGATGTTTCAGGTAATTCAAAATTTGTTGGAGTCACAACTTTTGCTGGAATCACAACAGTCACAGGTAAAACATTATTTACAAAACAATTAAACGTGTCTGGTGTTTCTACATTCACAGGAGCAATTGATGCAAATGGTAATTTAGATGTAAATGGAACAATATCTTCTGGGGATATAACAATCTCAGATAATAATCCTATGATAACTTTCACTGAGGATGATGGTAATCCAGATTATAGGATTATTCAAAACGGTGGGAAATTAGCGATACAAGATATACAAGATAGTTTTGCTGAAAGATTTGCAATAAATTCTGCTGGTCGTATTATTATTAACAGAGATTTGGATGTTGATCGTAATTTAGAAGTAACTGGTGTTTCAACATTTACTGATGATATTTTTGTAGGAACTGGTGCAACAGTCGGATTTGGAACAACAGCTTACTTCAGAGATAATGCGAAAGCAGTATTTGGTGATAGTGAGGATCTATCTATTCTTCATGACGGCACTCGTTCTTTAATTTCGGATCAAGGAGAAGGAAACATAGTAGTTTTAGCAAGTGCTGTCAATTTTAAAAATGCTGCTGATAATAATCAAAGATTAGCTATACTTCCAAATGGAGTACAAGCATATTCACTAAATGTCAAAAAATTTGAAACAATCGGTGCAGGAGCATCGGTTTACAATGAATTAAGAGTTGCAAGTTTACATGGTGGTACGTCTGGTTTATCATCACACTTTGGTTCATTAAGATATGGAGATGAAAGTGGTGGTGCCCCATATAGTACAAGAAGGTCACTAGATTTAATTAACACTGATAGTGGAAATATAAACTACTATATTAACTTCAATAATAAACCAAATACAGGTGATTTTCATTGGCATAGGGGTGTTAATAATGCAAGATTGATGACTCTCACTGGTATAGGAGGATCACTAGGTATTGGAACTACTGATCCAGATACACCGTTACACGTTATTGGTAATTCAACTTTTACTGGAAATGTTATTCTTGGTGGGGATTTAGATGTTTCTGGTAATGCAAATATGCAGGTTGTTGGTAATGTTGTAGGAAATTTACAAGGTAATGTCTTCGCAAATTCAGGTGTATCAACATTTAAGAGACTAGATTTAGATACTTCAAGTTACTATGAATTTGGTGAATTATCTGCTGCTGGAGTTGGTATTGGTACTACAATGGGCAATTTCAAATTGGCTGTCAATGATGATGCAGACAAGAAGTTTTTTATAACTGATAGTGGAAATGTAGGAATTAAAACTATATCAAATAATGGTAATGCTCTATTCGTAAATGGAGCAGTTGTTGCACTAGATCCAATAGGAATTGGTACTGATGAACCTAGAGCAGCGGTTGACTTTGCAGATGCTGGTCAAGCAACTACAGGTCTTGCAGCAAATAGAATGTATATGGTTCCACCAAAAGTTGGAGCAGGGCAAACTGCAGGATTAGTTGGTCTTGTTGCTGGTGCGATGATATACAATACAACTCTCAATAAATTACAAGTATATAATGGAACTAATTGGGAAACAATTACAAGTGTAGAGGTCACTGGATAATGACAATTAAATCTTCAGGATCGCAATTATCATTCACAGAAATAGAGGAAGAATTTGGTTCTAATCCAGGCAGGACTCTTGGAAAATATCGTTCTACACATCCTGATTTTGGTAATAAAAATCTTGGTGCATTATCAGGATTACCTTTAGATACTGGTATACCTGTAGATGGTGAAATTAAATTTAGTGATTTTTATGGTAAAAAACTGAATATGGTTGTTGATTATTACGCTGATACAGGATCAGCAGGTGGAGAAGCAGATAATGTATTGAATCGTCAAGACGATGATGCTAATACTATGGCAGCGACTTGGAGATATAATAATCAATCCGACAGAGTTAAAGTTGTAGGTGGATACAGAAGTAGACCAACTGGGAGTGTATCTGGTTATAACTTAAGTTCATCATCTTGGCAGGGTGGTAAAAAAGTTTTTATTCACGTTAATACGAATGTTGGTGGAGTCAAAGCTCTCTCAGCAGCAGATCGAAATAAAGTTGCTCTAAGAACAGGTGGATGGCCAGCAAACACAACTTTACAAATTGATATTGGATCATCAGGTAGATTACAAGGTGCTGGTGGAAATGGAAGACAAGGAAATACTAGTAGTGGTACACCTGATGCAGCATTTACAGGCACAAGTGGTTTAGGTATTGAATATCCAGCACAAATTAATAATAGTGGAATTATAAGATGTGGATATGGTGGTGGTGGAGGTGGTGCAGGTTCTTGGTCTGACCCTAATAAAAACCCCAGAGACTTTGGTAGGTCTGGTGGTGGCGGTGGCGGTGGAGCTGGCATCCCTGTTGGATTTGGTGGTGCTGAAAATGCTGGTGGATATGGAAATACTGGTAAAGGAACGGACTTAAGTGATCAAGCTGGAAGAGGAAAAGCTGGTGGTGATGCAACTTTTGACTCTGGTGGTAATGGTGGTGATGGTGGTGATCATGGAGAAGGTGGAGGAGAAGCTGGAGATGGAGGAAACGGTGGAGATATAGTTGATAATCCTACAAGTGGGTCTGCTGGAAGTCCAAATAGAGGTGCTGGTGGTCAGGGAGGTTCAAATGGTTATGGTATAATATTCAGTTCAAGTTCAGTTCAAAGTAATAGTAGTGGAGATAAAACAATACCTGCTAATCAGGGTGGTGTAATTGTTGGAGGTATATTCTAAATCATATGATTGTCGTTATGGATGAAATTGTGGGTAATTCCACATTTCAATCTGATTGTATAAAATTATTACAGCAGAATGAAGAAAAAACAAATGAGATAAACTTCAATGAAAAATGGTATTCACTTGAAGAAGACCATATTTTTAGAGATTTTTGTATTCAATTGATTAATGTTGCTGGTAATTTTTACGACCTGAGTTCATGTATAGGATATGAATTTTGGTCACATAATAATACAACACCAAGAGGTTGGCACATTGATCAAGATGAACAACTAAATGGAACAACAGGTCAAACTAGATTTCCATTGTGTTCTATGATATACTATTTGAAGATAGATAATTTAAGGAGAGGAAAATTGCACATTGAAGATGATATTATTACACCTAAATCTAACAGATTGGTTATATTTTCTCCTCAACTAAATCACTGTGTAGAACCATATATGGGAGATAGAATAGCACTATGTGTAAATCCTTGGAGCACTAAATTATGATTAACGATTTTATTTTAACATACGATAATATATTTTCAAAAGATGAATGTGAAGATTATATTGACAGAATGAATCATTATATCAATGCTGGTATCGTGTTCAAGGAAGATTATGATAAACTTCATAATCGAGATCATTATACCATCAATTTTAATAATCATGATCATCCTGAGTTTAATGTACTAGCAGGAGATAACTTATCACTTCATTTTTTACCAAAAATAAAAAAACCTATTGACGATTATCTATCAAAATTTAGTGCTTTAGGTAGAGAAAAATTATTAATATACGATGCAAAGTTAAAAAAAATTCCTATAGGTGGTGGATTTCATGATTGGCATTATGAAAATCCTGGTTTACAATCATCACCAAGAAAATTAGTTGCACAAGTATATTTGAATACAATCAAAGAGGGTGGTGAGACAGAATTTCTATATATTAATAAAAGAATAAAAGCAGAGCAGGGGAGATTAATAATTTTTCCATCAGCATTTACTCATACTCATAGAGGTAATCCACCCATAGGTCAGGACAAATATATAATATCAACTTGGGCAGTGTCACAGGACAATAGCAATTGGCGATGAAAAAATTTATAATAAAAAAAATAAAGATGATAAATTCTAGTCAAACTAATTCATCTACATTTTATATTAACACTAGAAAAATTAAATTCAAATGAATTCTAAGGGTGCTTTTAAAAAATGTCGTGATGACAACTTTGCGATTTGCTCATTAGAAGCAGAGAAAGGTTGGGTTGGGGTTGAACCAGAGTATTATAGTTATGGATTATTTCAATATGTTGTTAAGGGTTCTGTAAAATTTGGTGTGCCTTTTAAAAAAGATTACGAGATTTTAAAAGAAAAAGATTTCTATTGTACTAAAGATAAACTATATGATGCCTTTATTATGGAAGCCATCGAGGATTTTCATATTATAGGTTTCAATACTCTTGATAAGGAACAAGATTGGGATGGATGTATTGTGACAGGAGAACTTATAAGAGTGAGTAAAGAGTCAATTTTAATCTGTCTAGATGGGAATCCTACTGTTGAAAATAAAGAACTTTCTGTATTCGATTATGGTGTTCTAGAACCATATGAGGATTATAATGTTGATGTGACAGACGGAGTGTTAGCAATATTTACTAAGAATTGATATAATCTAATCGAGATTTTACAGACACATTATTTTTGTAGTGATAGGTGTAGTTTGATATTAATTGACTAGTAAAAAATTCATATTCTTTTATTTGATTATGAGTAAGTTTTGGTAATTGATTTATGTAAGGTTTATCATATCCAACTAACATACTTGCCCAATTATACAAATTTAAATTTGTTTCACCGTGATGAACCCACCCATTGTTGAGTTTACTTTTTATCATGTCAGATGTCATTTTTACCGCATTAGTTTTGTCGTATGCTCTCCAATATTCTGTATCATTTCGATTTGATAAAGTATAGTGACCTAAAACATATTCCATAGTTTCATTTAAAAATTTTTTCATCACCTTACTGAAGATAAGACTCTCTTTAATACCCCATATTTTATTTTTATTAATCAACTTTGAAATATTTTTTACAGTTACACATATAACCATTATTGATGTGGCTTCAAGTGGTTCAATAAAACTTTGACCAAGACCATTGCTTACAACATTTTTTACAGCGATACTATCAAGAGAACCACTATTAAATTTGACAGACTTCTTTGGTTTCCAATCATATCCTTTTGATTTCCAATACTGTATCATATATTTTTCCGCATTATTGACAGAAATAAAATCATCACAGAATACATATCCAGAACCAATCTGACCCCACGTTGGTGTCTCCCATATCCAACCATATTTTTGTGCGACACTGATTGTACTAGGTCTGTAACTTTGAGTCTTTACTGAACCCCACACAGCAGCATTATTAATCAATCCTTTGTATGGATTGAAAGTTGTTAACTTATCAATCAATATTCTCTTAAAACCAGAACAATCAATATAAAGGTCTGCACTTATCTTTGACCCATCATCAAGGGTGAGACTTTTAATTCCTTCTTCACCATACTCTACATTTTTTACGGTACTTTTTATTTCCGTGTATCTATCAGTTGGTACATTATCACGAAGACTACTACCAAATTCATGAGCATTGATGTGATAACTATATCCTGGAAATTTATTGAAGTTTACTATACCATTTTCATTGTAAGGACTAAGTTGTTTATCAACTAGTAATTGACTACCACCTTGACTTGTGTTAAACCAATCTGAGTTATATTTTTTATCGTGTATTCTTTGATGTAAGAAATATTCTACTGAACTTAATTCTTTCTTAAAATTACTTTTACCAAACTCTGTTATTGGTGTTGAGAAACATTGACTAGGAATGAAATCATCAAAACTATGAAACCATCTACTACCGATATTATTAAAGTTTAGAAATTCTATACCATATTTAAATGATGCCTTTGATATTTTCATCCATATTTTTTCATCCAAACCACAAGTTTCCGCAACGTGCTTTATCGTAGGAGTTGTACTTTCTCCTACACCAAGAGTGTCTATCTCCTCACTATGAACTATAATTATGTCAAGTTGAGTGGTCGCAACTAGATATGCAAGTGTTATCCAACCAGAAGTTCCACCACCAACGATGATGATTTTATTCATATCTTTTACTCTTCTTTATTGCCCTTAACTTATCCATCTTCTTGATGTGTTGTATTTTCATTATATTGTGATATAATACTATTATATCTTTTGGTGCATCGGCTTTCCATATAAATGGTAGTAACCCGTGAACTAAACTCTTAATTGATATTTTTATTAGTATAACAGAATTTTTGATAGAGTGCCATAGGTGGAATTGGTAACTCCAACCAGTTTCAACCTCTAAATGATATTTTGTTTCTTTAAAGATATTTTTCATGATAGTGTATCTATATGGATAACAAGACACAAATTTTTAATATTTTTCCTACTACAATTTATGTTGGAGAGGTTGAGAATCATACTGAGAATAAAAAAGAATTTATGAAACTATATGATAAATTTGATTACGAGGAGAATGAAATATCAACTACCGTAAGTGAGGAACAAGTGCAACCATTAATACATCTAGAACCATCAATGGACTTGATGTTTAGGGAAATTATCAGACATATAAAAATTTATGTGTTGGATATTCTTAAATTCAAGGATATGTTTAATTATAGCATAACGAAGACTTGGATTTCAAGAACTAGAGATTACAAAGAAATCCCTTGGCATATTCACTCTACTAGTCATGTGTCGTTCGTTTACTATTTAAACATTCCACCGTACTCACACACAACTCAATTTTTAAATCGAGAAAACTTCAATAGTTTATTTTTGGGTGCAAACTCACATAACAATAACGATGATAAGAATATGATTAAAGAATTTAATGCTCTCAACTCTAAAACATTTTTCATACATCCAAAGGAAGGATATGTTTCACTCTTTCCTAGTCGTTTATCACATAGTACTCAATGTATCAAAACAGATTTTACAGGTGAGAGACTATCAATAGTAGGTGATGTAAACTTAATTCTTAAAGATGAATACTTGCTTCATTCTATGGGTTTGATAGATGAGAAATATTGGAAGAAATATGAGTAGAATTATAAAAATACATACATACCTTTGTATGGTTTGTTCGGAAGATTCTATAATTTTTTAAAGGGAAGTTGCAAAAACGATAATTTTTTGTTATAATATGTGAGTATGATTATTTGTTGTGAAAGATAAAGGAAAAAACTTTAGTGCTAATAACACTACAGACAAGAGAAAACAAACTGATTTCTACGAGACACCCTATAGTCTTACGAGAAAGTTTCTTGATGTAGAAGAGTTTGATAAGTCTTTGTCTGTATGTGAACCCGCTTGTGGCAAAGGTGCAATTACAAAAGTATTGAAAGAGTATTGGGATGATAATCTAGTCACAGCATATGACCAAGAGGTCAATTTTTTGTGGGAGACAGGTCAATATGATTATATTATTACCAATCCACCATTTACAATCGCACTAGAATTTATTGATAGAGCAAAGAGAGTTGCAAGAAATAAGTTTGCATTTTTACTTCCATTATCGTACTTACATGGTAAGGAAAGATTTGATGAACTTTACTCCGATAGAGAGTATGGACTCAAGAAGGTATATATTTTCACACGTTATCCAATGCTTGGAGATAAATTGAGAGACGATGGAAAATATCGTACTGGCATGATGGTTTATGCTTGGTATGTCTGGGAAAATGGATATGGTGGACTACCTATGATAGATTGGATTGATTTTAATTACGATGTTTTATCGAAAAAAGATTTAGAAAAGAAAGACTTGACAAGTAATTCATTGAGTGCTATGCTTGATGCAAGTCCGAAATGACTTCAAGTGGATATGCTGAGACACGCAGAGAACACACTAAACAAATACTCTAAGGAGAAAACATAATGAGTCCAATACTCAATGCACTGAGAAATACGGTGCAAACTTTAGTAGCAATCGGAGAGGTTGTTACTGGATTTGCTATCAATGTTAGAAAGCGAGTCAAAACAAAAATTACAAGAGATTTCTTTACTCCTATCACTTATATTAAAGTAAAGAATTTATTAACTGATAAAAAATATCAAAGACTTATAAACGAAAAGTTTATAGAAAAAGCAAATGGATTTGATCCTGACCTTGCACGACCTCTAATTGTTGCTATACGTCCTAGACCATTAGGTGGAGGTTATGTTGTTGTTGACGGACAACATACTGCATGTTTAGCAGAAGTTTATCTTGAGGGGGATGGAGAGCAAGAAATTCCTTGTCAAATTCCAAATATTCTAAAGCATCCTCAAGATAGAACTCTTGAAGAATGTATTATAGTAGAGTCTAATTTCTTTGATAAACTTAATTATCTTAGAAATAATCCTAGTGCTATTGCTAGATTACGAGCAGGTGTAGCACGAAAGGATAAGAAGTCAATGGAATGGGAAAAAACATTTCAATCCATAGGTATTCATGTGGAAAAGGTTGGAGACCCTGATGGACATCCTGTTTATGGACTTGCTAAACTTAAAACTTGTATTAACAAGTATAGTTCAACTTATACAAAGCAAGCAGTTGAAACTTATGCCAATACCATAAAATATTCAACCTCTGAAGCATGGAATAATCCCTTACAAGGTGGTTTACTTTTAGGACTCACAGCAGCATATCATTTTGTTGATAACTATGCAGGGGATGGAGCAACAAAGGATGGATTCTTAGAATTTCTAGAGAATCATCTTTCACTAAAAACTCCAAAGGAATGGACAGAGAAAACTTCTGGAGTTATCATGGACATATTAATTGTCGAAGATAAACTGGTTGATAGTTATAACTCTGCTGTTGGATTTGGAGTGATTAAAGCACCCAAAATTGGGGAAAAAAGAGTTAAAGATTGGAAAGCAGACCCTATTCATACTAAAGGTAATAGTGATAACAATGATGATTAATCCAGTTATCTAACTGTCACAACCCCCTACACAGGGGGTTTTTTTATGCTATGATATGTACATATCAATGAGTTTCACATGCAACTAAGACCACACCAAGAGCAAGCAGTTAAAGCAATGCTTCGTAACACTAAAGGTCAGATAATTGTTCCCACAGGTGGTGGTAAAACAATGTGTATGATTAATGATGCTATGAATGAATTTAATAGATCATACGTCAATA
>VTLG01001779.1_pt1 | contig 33287 bp, 52 predicted proteins | sample 4694571 | NCBI WGS metagenome assembly VTLG01 (sample SAMN12604809, study PRJNA352737) | marine metagenome | biome: ENVO:00000447; feature: ENVO:00000209|ENVO:00000569|ENVO:01000036; material: ENVO:00002151; isolation source: viral sequences binned using virsorter ...
AATGGTTATTTGTGTAGGTCGCATTTTAAGAACTGAGTGAACTGCACCAGATGATGTGTAACCATCTCCTACTACAAGCTTTTCATGGTCACTAGCGTTTAACACTGATTCTACAAATGTCTTAATGTTTTCTTTACCTTGTCCTGACTTTGCAATACCCATGAAATACATAGATGAAAAGTTGTTCATGTTTGTTCTATAGATACGTCCACAGGTAACACTTGCTAATGCTAAGGCACCTACTAAAGACAGCTCTGGCTGTGGCACTTGTGCTATCTCCTCACAAAACTTAAACATATCTTTGAGTAACCCAGGTGGATTGAATAGATCTCTAGGTTTGTGTATGGTTTCACTTGCTTGCACAAACAAAGGTGCGATCTGATTTTTTCTGTCATGTGTGCTTTTGACACTTGTAACCACTCTATCAATTTCTTCTTGTGGTAATGGTGGATTATTGTTTTTGTTCCAGTTTTGTAGAAAAATCTTTACAAACTCAATGTTTACATTTTTAGATATTAGATAGCCTGCTATTCTTGCAGCCTCATCATTCCTTGATCCTTCTAATACACCATCTAATAGAAAAGGTGCTGTTTGCACGCTTGTTTCTGTTTTTGGAACGCCAGTGATTTTTGCAAACTCTATCTCTGTAAAGTCAGGTAAGTCTGTGTGATCTGTAATTTTCCAATCAGGAAACGTTATAGGTTTATATATTTGTCCGTTAGCATGTCTATTCCAAGGTGCAATGATAAGTCCACCTACACCTCTTATATCTATTAATCTTTCAATAGGTGTCTCTGGAGTTCTCCTTGTAGCAAAGGTGGTGTAGTTTTGTGGGTTGTTGTAATAGTAGTGCATACCTTTACCAGTAACAACTTTGAAAGGACAAGGTGGTAAATTGTTCTCCACCCAACTCATAGCCTCTGGAGAATCAGCATCTACGACAATAAACTTACCGCAAACAAGAGCAACAACTAAATTATCCTTACCCTCAAACCATGACTTTACAAGGTCTCTAGACGGTCGCTCCTGTTTATATTGCTCCCAACCTTTCAGAAAAGGTGGTGGCTTTTTGTTAGATCTTTGTAATGGAACAACGTTATAGCCTTCGTCATAGTAAGCAAGTGCTTGCTCTAAGGATGTGTCATCCTCAGTAATATTAAGCTGAAACACACTAAACTTCTGTTTCTATGATTTCAGATATAGGCCCGTAAATAGACTCGTAATCTAATCTCCCATCAGTTGCTCTGATAATTTTCTTAGCTTGATTGACAGTTGGATTTCTATAGCCATATCTCCAAGACTTAACGGCAGCTTCTGAACAGCCAAATTGTTTTGCAGATTCTTTTTGTCCTAAAAACTCTATATACTCTCTAAGTGTGTATCTTTTGACTTTTCTTGTGGTGTGATTTGGTTTGATTCCCATAGTTTCTAATTCCTTAAGTTTTTCTGTTGCTAAACTCTTTGTACGAAAAAAGAAATTTGCTTGCCAAGTAATGTCTTGTTGCTTTGTATAAAGTTCTTTTAATCGAGCCTTTGCAGAAATGTTCTCTTGCTTGATATTCTCCATTTGCTTCTCCTGTCATCATATTGTAAAAAAATAAATTTTACACATGGTAACGATTTAGTGTATAATCGTCAAGTAAATTTATTTAGGAGAAAGTATGGAACTATCAAAAAGAATCGTATCTCCGCAAAAGCTTGTGCAAAACCAAGGAGCAAAAATCTTGGTGTATGGCATGGCTGGAGCGGGGAAAACAACCCTAGCAAAAACATGTCCTGGACGAGTGCTTGTCATAAGTGCAGAAGCTGGCTTACTTGCAATCAAGGATGCTGACAATGTTGATGCTATTGAAGTGAAAGAAGCCTCAGAAGTCATGGAGCTACATGACGCTTTGAAGTCTGGCGAACTACAATATGACACAGTTTGTTTGGACTCAGTATCTGAGATAAGTGAGATTTTATTGAATTGGGAAAAGTCTAGAAGTAAAGATCCTAGAATGGCATATGGTAATGTCCAAGATTCAGTGGGTAATCTCATGCGTGCATTTAGAGATTTACATATGCACGTTTTATTTCTATGTAAAGAAGCCGTTATTAATGATGATGGTGTTCTTAGACATGCACCAAAAATGGTTGGTCAACAGCTTGGTGAAACTGTCACCTATTTCTTTGATGAAGTGCTTGCATTACGCATCATAGAGGATCAAGACGAGGAAGGCAGAAACACAAGAAACAGATGGTTGCAGACCGTCTATGGTCAGGGATATAAAGCAAAAGACAGAAGCGGTAAGCTGGATGATTTTGAAAGACCTGATATAAGTGCCTTAATTGAGAAGTTAGGGTTTTCATTAACAAATATCACAAAGGGGGAATCTAATGAGTGATTTTAGTGATGTCGAGTTTTTCGACAATTTAGAAGAGCAGTCCACTGGCACACCAGTTGCACCAGAGGGCGAATACAATGCAAAGATTATTGATACTAACAAATACAAATCTGCAGCAGGAAACTGGACTTTAAAAGTTACGTTTCAAATTGCTGGGGGTAAGTATCGTGATCATAATGAATGGTATAACCTATGGGCTACTAACGAGGATAACAAGCGCATAAGCACTGAGATTTTTACTAGGCTTACTAAAGCTGTTGGGTATAAGAAGTATCCAGAAAATCACAGTGACTTTGTTGGCAAAGGCCTTAGGCTATCTCTTAGCAATGTCGATGACACCTTTACAAATGCTGAAGGTAAAGAGATCAGTACTAAGAAAACAAAGATCAAGTTGTATCTACAGAGTGAAGACTCAGATATGACTCCTCCGAGGGAGAATATCCCTACTATGTGATAAAAGGGGCGCAAGCCCCTTTTTTTATTTATCGCTATCTGTGATGGCTATGTAAGCCAAAGGTAAGACAATACTTAGAGCAAGTATTAGTAGAACGGTCTTGATTGAAGTAATCACATGTTCTCCAGTTTATTTCTAGCTTTGGTAAGATACCAAATAGCCTTATCAAGATCCTCTATATTTGCATCTTTATGATCACAACGCCATATATATTTGATAGCTGCTGCTTTACAATGACCAAAGAATTGTTCAAATGTTAAAGCTGATTCTATTGCGTCTATACACTCAATAGAGCCTTTTTTATAATGTGGTGGATGATTTACATTATCAGTCATTTTGATCCTCTCTATAAAAATTGCCAGTATTCAGCTCCACAACGTTTGGACTGTTATAAATAGTAGCAGGCTTACCACCTAAAACTTTGGTGTAATCGTCCAAGTAATCGCTGAGAAAGTTCCAACCAATCTCCATATCAGCATGATTCATTTTGAATACTTTGTTTGCATACGGTGGTTTCTTTTCTTGTGCTACAAACACAAAGTCTGCAACCTTAAAACCAGCACGTTCAAACCCACGTTTATACCATGCAGCTTGTAGATCATACGAGTAACGCCTTACCGAATTGGTAAACCCCCTTACCGAGCAATCACTCGTTGTTTTATAATCTACAAGCACAATGGCATCCTCTCCAAAATTGTTATCAAACGCATTACAAACGACATCTGCTCGTGTTTTACACAATAGATCTTGTTCATACCAATAGATTGATACTTCTTTTGGTGACTTAAAAACTTGTGGATAGTCTTCACCTGGACGCAAGTATGGCTCTGCTTCTTGCACTAGACTATTATTCATACTGTAAATAGTGTCTCTTTGTTCTTCAGTTATAACTGACAAACCTTTTGCAAGACTATCTTTCTTCAGTTGTTTGTTAGCATTGGTATAAGGCGATCCTGTAATAGTAACAACATCACTAAAAAATGCGGCCTCACCCTCAACAATCAATGAATGTGCAGCTGAGCCAAACATCATTGCAGGTGTTTGTTCAATCACTTCTTCTAAAGCATGTAGCTGACTCTGGCTAAATCTTCTTATATTTGATGAAGATATACCTGGGCCGTTGTGATAAGTGTTGTTATCAAGGTTGGGAAAGTAAGCTACATCCCCTATGATTACATGCTCAAAGTTTTCTAACATATCTGGTATTTTCATGATACGTCCTTGTCTTGTTGCAATTCATTTATTGCTTGTTGTAATTCTTTAACAGCAACATTGATTTGCCAGATAAGATAATTGAGATTATCACGATCTATTTCTTGCTCAATGTCTTGTTTTGACTTTGATGGTGCATAATCTATTACACCCTCAATGATTTCAGATATATCTGTTTTTGGTTTACTCATACGTTTCTCCTATAAATGTTTTTGTATATTAACCTATATTGTGTATAATGTCTACATATAGTAAAACATATTTTACATAAAAGTAGAAAAAGGAGTATCGTAATGAGTAAATTGAAAAACTTACATATGGATAAGAGAGACGCTTTTGATTGTGCTAACAATGATATTATTATGGGCGAATCTCAAGATCTTGTGCAATCATATATAAAGCACCACAAAAAAATATTGGGAAGCGTGCCGTCTGATCCTCAAGCTGAAGTGCAGAACTTTAGATATGAAGATGTAGTGCAAGATGAGCCACCTTTTTATAACTATGACAGCTGGGGTCGACCAATCTCTTAGGTCAGAAAATGATTGAGATTATAAAAGGTGATTGTTTGCAGTCCCTAAAAAAACTAGAAGATCAAAGTATTAATACCTGTGTAACAAGTCCGCCTTATTGGGGTTTGCGTAATTATAACGATGAAGAAAAACAACTTGGAATGGAAGATACAATAGAGAAATTTGTTGAAAACTTAGTCAAAGTATTCAGAGAAGTAAAACGAGTTTTACGAGAAGATGGAACTGTTTGGCTCAACTTGGGTGATACTTATTTGCAAAACAAACAACTTGTCGGCATACCATGGAGAGTTGCATTAGCTTTACAACAAGACGGGTGGTATTTACGTCAAGATATTATTTGGCATAAACCTAATCCTATGCCAGAAAATATTAAAGATCGTTGTACGAAAGCACATGAGTATATATTTTTGTTAAGTAAGCGACCTAAATATTTCTTTGATAACGAGGTCATTAAAGAAGATTGTGTTGGCAAAGATGAGCGTAAATGGGCAGATAGCTACGAAAAAGCAGGTTCCATCAAACAGGGTGAAACAAATGCTAACATAAAAAGAACAAAAAGATATTCTAAAGATGATAGTTTCAAAAGAAATAAACGTTCAGTCTGGACTGTAACCACTAAGCCATTTAAGGGAGCTCATTTCGCAACCTTCCCTATGGATTTAATAGAGCCATGTGTTTTAGCAGGATGCCCTGTGGGGGGCACAGTTCTAGATCCTTTTGCTGGTAGTGGCACAACAGGAATAGTTGCTGCAAGTAACGATCGTGATGCTATTTTATTGGAGCTGAATGAAGACTATATAAAGTTAGCGTTAGATAGAATGAAATCAAAGCTTGGGGTTTTTGGGAATATTAAATACAATGATTGTGGCAATAAATGAAAGTATTAAGTTTATTTGATGGTATGAGTTGCGGCCAGATCGCACTAGATCAATTAGGTATTCCTGTAAAAAAATACTATGCAAGTGAAATTGATAAGTATGCCATAAAGGTTACACAAAATAACTATCCAAATACAATTCAAGTCGGAGACGTATGCAACTTAAAAGCAGAAGACTACAAAGATGTGGATTTAATACAAGCTGGATCACCGTGTCAAGGATTTTCATTTGCAGGTAAACAGCTTGCTTTTGATGATCCTAGATCTGCATTGTTTTTTGAGTTTATACGCTTACTTAAAGAAATTAAACCAAAATACTTTTTACTTGAAAACGTAAGAATGAAAAAAGAGTTTTTGGAAGTGATAACAGATCAATTGTCTCAGTGTTATGCGCCAGAAGATGTTGATAATCAATTCTTAAATGTTTTAGGAGAGGTAAGGTTTGAGCCTATCTTCATAAATAGTTCGCTTCTAAGCGCTCAGTCAAGGCAAAGATACTATTGGACTAACATACCAGGTATCAAGCAACCAGAGGATAGAGGCATAGTGCTAAGAGATATATTGGAAGACAGCTTTGATAGTGAAAGAGATAAAGCACATTGTATAGATGCAAATTATTACAAAGGTGCAAGTGTTGAACAATACAAGAAAAAACATAGAAGGCAGTTGGTAAATAAGCCAATTAAACTTGCAGGTGAAAAAGGTAATCATTATGGGGGTGGTTTATTTGACACCAAAGGTAAATCTCCTACTTTGAATGGCATAGGTAATGGCGGTGGTGGCACAAACAACATACCTAAGGTGCTTGCATCAAACAAAGAGCAAATGATTGAAACTAAGCCAAAGCAAGTAGGTGTTGCAGTAGATATTAATGGCCATGATGTGCTGAAACGAGTGTATAGTCCTGATGGTAAATCGCCTACAGTAAACACTTGTCAAGGTGGTAATAGAGAGCCAAAAGTAGTAACTGGCGGTGCTTTTAGAGCAAGGTCAAAGAATGAAGATGGTAAACGTGTTGATTGGAAAGAAACAAAGCCAAAACAAATGTTAGAACTGCGTAAAGATCAAAAGTCAAACGCTGTTTCAACAGTAAGTAAAGACAGTGTTGCAGTTAACGAGGATCTTACTTGGAGAAAACTAACACCTTTGGAATGTGAAAGACTGCAAACAGTCCCAGATGACTATACAAATCATGTATCTAACACACAAAGATATAAAATGCTCGGGAACGGCTGGACTGTAGCAGTGATCAAGCATATTTATAAGAATATTAAATGAAAGGCAAAAGCATTACTGTTTGGTTTAGTTGTGGTGCTGCAAGTGCAGTAGCGGCTAAGAAAACTATAGAGCTATATGGTCAAGACAACACAATTAGAGTTGTCAATAACCCGATTAAAGAAGAACACAAAGATAACAGAAGATTTTTAAAAGATGTTGAGCAATGGCTAGGTGTTAAAATAGAATATGCAATTAATCCTAAATTTCCAGATCAATCTTGTGAGACTGTATGGCAAAAAACAGCTTTTATGTCTAGTAATTTCGGTGCGCCATGCACCTTACACTTAAAAAAGAACGCAAGAAGATATTGGGAATTACGCCATGATACTGATTATATTGTTCTAGGATTTACTTTTGATGAAAAGAAACGGGCCTCTAGGTTTAAAGAAACACAAAAAGACAATCTTTTGCCTGTGTTAATAGATCAGGGCATAACAAAGCAAATGTGTTTTGATATTTTGTTGCAGGAAGGTATTAAACTGCCAGAGATCTATAAACTCGGTTTTCCAAACGCAAACTGTATTGGGTGTGTCAAAGCAACCTCACCTACGTATTGGAACTTAGTAAGAAGAACTTTTCCTGATGTATTTGAGGAAAGAGTTAAAACATCTAATAAATTAGGTGCAAAACTCGCTCGTTATAAGGGTGAAAGAATACTGTTGAAAGATCTACCAGCTGATGCAAAAGGTCGTGATTTAAAAAGTTATGACTTTGAATGTGGTATTTTTTGTATGCAAAATGACTAATCGTGTTATTATGCGATATGCCAAAATTGGTAGCAATCAAAGAAAAGATGGGGAAACCCACATTACACGAAGTTTGTGAGCGCCTAGATGTGATGTTCCAAAATATGGAATATCGTGGTGAGGACAAACTAAATATTGTGTTAGCTGCTCTAAGTTTTTGTATTTCACAGCTTAATAATGAATTTGATGACAAAGAAGTAGCAAACCTGGTAGTTGAATTACTGGCGAAATATGCCGATAAAACGATACCTCGTTAATATTGTCAATTATTGTCAAAAAAGCATGACAGCAAAAAACATGATAAGAATGGGCTTTTCGGGATTATTTTATTTTTTTCATTTTTGTCACAAGACTTTGATAAAAATAGTATAAAAAACTTACAAAATACTTGACCTGGTTATAGATCTTCAAGTATGCTTTCAAAACACTATGGGGTTAAGTGGGGGTAGCTAGTATATAAACTTAGCTCTAGTGCGAAACAAACATGGGACATAGAAAAAATAAACTAGAATATGCACCAGTCCTGTCGTCTGACGAAGAAGCCCCAATAGAATATTGCAATCTGGATACGAAACTAAATCGTAGACAGCGTAATTTTATTTGGATTGCAGTTAATAATCCTCGTTTATCGTTAGTAGAATGTGCCTACAAAGCTGGGTATAAAGATCCTCGTCAAGCGGCCAATAAGCTCATGGATAAGCCCTTAATTAGGCAAGAGTATAATTATCTAATGAATCAAGCCAAAAAGAAGTATGAATTGAATTATGATCGGGCGGTGCAAGATTTATACGACATTAGAGATAAAGCTATGGAAGCGGGGTCATTTAATGCTGCAATCTCAGCTCAAAACTCTTTGTTAAAAGTCGGGGGTCTAATTGTAGATCGGAAGGAAGTTAAGTTCGGTAAAGTAGATCAAATGAGTCGGGAAGAAGTCGAAGCCAGGTTACAACAACTTATGGGTAATATTGTTGAGGCAAGTATTGAGAATAAAAAAAACTCTGGCGAAGTCTTGGAAGAAGTAAAAGATCAATCAAAAGAATCTAAATAGCTATCTAAACCTTTGAATAAGGCCGATTCATTGGTAAACCAAGCTGTGTGTATGAGTTTATTGTCTTGATAAACAAGAAAACCCACCTTAAAAGGACTAAGATGGATATTCTCGTAGCGTTCTAGGTCGTATTTAGCTGCATCGAAGTCAACTATCTTAATGTCTAATTTAATCAAGTATTAGGTCTGTTAGAGCATAAGTAAATTAATACATAGATTGCTATGGTTATATAAAACCATGTATCAATCATTCTATGTAATGCATCTGTCCGTCTTTGATACTAAATACACGAACAGAAGTGTCTGCGTGTGCCAGATCTTTATAACCACGATCATACTCCGATATAAATTCTACTTTGAACTCTTGCTCTAATGGTATAAGTATTTTATCTGCGTTATTGCCACCATAACGAAACAGATCTATAACTTCATCTTTATCGTTCAGCTCAAAATGAATATAGTGTCCTTCATGACAAAAGTATTTCTTGTCTTTTAGGTTTGTTATCTCAAATCCAATCTCTTGTAAGACTTCATTGTTTGCAATGTCGTCAAGTGGTATTGGTTTACTAGGTCTATAATATGTACTCATTCTTCTTTTCTCCACATTAGTTGATAATAAAATTCAGCTTGGCTAGTTTCTCCTTCGTTAAAAGCTAAGATACTATTTATCATTTCACAAGTATTTAACTCGTTGTTCGCAATAGCAGTCAAAATAACTTTTGCGTCATTACCGTCAAAAGCATCAAGCCAATCAGATACGTCTCTATTTGTAATTCTTGGTATTTTAATTTTCATCATTCACCCCCTTTTGTTTCCATTCTTCATACCAATCAACAACATCTCTTATCTTTACCACATCATGGTTTATATCCCAATAGTCAGCATTAGCAGAATATCCCATTTCTATTTTTATTTTTTCTGCTTCTTTGCTTGTATGATCTATATTACTTAATTCATTAAACTTATCAGACGACCAGTTATAAAAATCTATAAACTCTTTACTCATCATTCACCCCCCTCTTGGTGTAAAAATCTTCGCCAGAATTTCCAAACGTTCAATGGATAAATGGCGTAAATGTTTTGGATATTTAAGTTTCTTAATGGTATTTTCTGCGTCTGTTGATTTCATGCTTTCACCTCGTCTATATACTGCTTACGTGATCCTTTATCATCAGAAGCCATAAACTCTTCACCAAAAGCAAAGACATACACTTGTTTTTTTTCTTGCTCAGTGCATTTATCAATAAGATTGTTTTCTAAAATATTTAATATTTGTTTTTCTGTAAGTTTCATAGTTCTTAGACCTCTAACTCTTTCATGATCTGTGTTAATACTTGTTCAATTCTGCCTTGATTCGCTTTGTCTAATAAAGCTACTGCAAGTTTATCCGTGATGGTGTTCTTGGTCGTCTCCATGTTCTTATACCAATTCGCAACCTTCTCCATTGTTTTAATGTCCTTGTTGCGTTTAGCACGTTTCATGGTCTTTTCTATAGTCTCATGTATGCCTAACATAACTTCATTAACTATAGCGTCTTGTTCAAACTTCCTAATCATGCTGACACCTTCTCTAATCGTGCCAGAACTGACCATAAAGGTTGTAAGTCATTTTCTATAGGTGGTTCTGGTGCAAAACTGCTTTGACCTTCACATACATACCATTGATTATTTTTAAACAAATAAATCCATTCAATATGCCAATTTACATCATTCAGATATTGTTTAATATTGTCATACACTACAGGTTTATCTTGATGCACTCTATTTTCTATTGATTCAGCAATAGTTGATTTAAGTCCACTCAAATAACCAACGTTAGCCAACTCTTTTGCTTTGGCTTTGTTGTTGTAGTGTTTGTCGATTAATCTGCCGTTGTTTTCTGGATAGCCGTCATAGTGGCAGTAAGTAACTATGACTTTTCCGTTAGCTTGTTCATAAGCTATGTTTGATATAGTTGCCATATTTTCCTCCGTTTATTAAATGTGATAACTAAGTCTTAATTTTACTATTTGTACCCTATATGTCAAGTTATGTGACTGAACAATGTGTAGCTATGTTTTACAGTAATAAATATTTATATGATGGTATTTTGAGGATTAATCGCATCTGCTCCCTCACTTGGTCGCCTTCACAAAATAAAAGCACGAAAAAAGCTCTATAATCGGTCGGGAAATGTCGGGATTTCGGGATTTCGGGATTGTCGCCTGTTTTAGCTATATATACACACAGTTTAACACACATCACAGCAGCAGGATCTGGCAAAACAGCTAACATAAAGCCCGTCAATCAATAAAAAAAAGAGTTGCATTTTGTATCTATTGTGTAGTAGAATAATTTTAGTGAGTGAGATTTCAGAGTGGCAGTAATTAATCAGTTCTTGAAACAGCCTGACCGCCTTAGGATTTACCAACAGGAAGTGGCCATAAATTTTACTCACACTATTTTGTCTATATACAAGAAATTGAGTTGGACAAAATTAAAGGCAGAAACATAAAGTTTTGTTAGGGAGTCCTTAGAAATAAGTCCGTGCCCTTCCTTGCATGAGAGGAACAAACGATTGTAGCTTTATTGGATCTGTCTTTGAACCCGATCTCTTGGTCGGGTTTTTTTATGTCGGGAGTCGGGAGTCGGGTTTCTTTGCTACTGCGTAGATAAACACACACAAACGAAACACAATAATAGATCTAGGACAGCCTCTGGAGCCAGGCAGCCGTTCAGGATCACCAAATAAAAGCAGGTTGACATATTGTAACTACCTGATAAAATTAGTATTTTAATAGTAGGAGTAAATAATGGATGGAAAACAAGTAAATGAAGCTATACTCAAAATAGCAAAAAATAATAAGGCTGTGGCTGATCTTGTAGAAGCAAAACTCAAATCACTCGTTAGATCTGAGCAAGAATTAAAAGGGGGTCAAAATGAGTAGATCATATCCAATATGGAACAATATAACAGCTTGTATATATGCTAGTAATAAATCTTATGGCGTGCGAGAGCGTGGCGAGGTTGAGGTAAGAGTTGGCACGAGTGGCCGAAACTCTTATCACTTCTTAAATCATCGGACTACGCACAAAATACTAGACAACGGAGATAGAGAATATCGTTTTTATGTTGATGACAAATGCATCAAGCGTGCTTTATTACCAAAAGGAGAGAGTGAGTTACAGTATTTAGAGTGTTAACTTGGACACTCTCTTTATCATTACAATCGCTTTGTATGTGTTGGTGTTCCTTATGTCGGGTCGGGCGTGAGTTTATCGGGTCGGGTCGGACTGCCAACGCATACAAGCACTTACACACACAAAAAGCCGCACCTGGAAAAAAACGCCAGTGTCTCAGGCCGCTGTCCAGGTGAAGCTGCAGATCTAAAAAGAAAGATAAATTAATTTCAATAAAGTTCACAATATGTAGCCATTTCATAGTATAATTAGTTCTTTAACTATTAGATCAATAAGGAGGTCTATATGAAAATGTTTGCACAAATAATAATAGATGATGTTTCAATTCCGTTAGGTATTGTTGAGCCAAATCTTGATCATCTTGTAATCAACGGACAGACTGTTATTTCAAATGGTGGTATTCATGGTGAAATGAGGGAGTTGTTGAACTTGCAAGATGCTGAAGGTAACAATGTCGTTCAGTTGCCTAATCCCAATGAGGTGAACTAATGTTAGAAGTTATAGAGCCATTAGCAAATGATCCGTTATTTATTCAATCACTTAAAGACTTAGAATCTTTAGGATTTGTTAAAATAAATAAAGACGATGATGGAAACTATAAAACAGTTGAGATCATAGATAGAGAAGGTTTACAGAATTACATGGATAACTTCGGCAAACCTTAACCACATAATCGGAGAAAAAGAAGGGACTTAGTTGTCCCTTTTTTTATGTTTAGGATTCTTTTAGATCACACATTATCGGTCGGTAAGATTACAAAAAGTAAGGGTGGGGACAAAAATCGTGCTACGCAGTATATACACACACAAGCTTAATAACGAACACAAACAAAATACATTTGTAGCACAATGCTAGTCATCTTCTCCTGTTTTATGTTACTATCAGATTTTATCTACGAGGTACCGAATGGAAGAAGAAATGATGAACATGCAGGTAGACCCTGTGATGATGCCCGAGCAAGGGACTCCGATGGGTCAGCAAATGCCAGCTCAAATGCAATCAGATCTTGACCAAATCTCTGGATCAGACCAAGAAGAGGCAAAACAAGCCCTCATGCAAATTATAAAAATTCTACAACAAATGGTATCTGAAGGTGCTTCCGATGAGCAAATCGAGGCATTTCTGCAAGAAGTTGGCATCACTATGGAGGAGCTACAAATGGCTAGGGAGATGTTCGGTATATGAGTCGATTTAAAAGAGCTGCTGAGTTAGCTAAAAAAGTTCTAGGTACAGATAGAAATTTGCGAAATCAAGAGATAAAAATGAATCGTATGTTACCAAATCGTTATGAAAACGTAGCAGAAACAGTTTTAAAGCCAAAAGGCCGTGATTATGAAAAATTTTCAAGAGCTGCTGACGCAAGAATTGATAAAGTTTTAGCTGAGCAGGGAATACCTATGAAGCCTCAACGTGGTGGATTGCTAGGTGCTGCAAAGGCAAGAGGTATGATCTCCCCAAAAACAGAGAGTGACATTAGAAGAGTTGTTGGTACGGGTGCGGCCACAGCAGGTGGAGCATTAGCACTAGGCACTAAAGGGTTTAATGAGCCTTATGATGCACAGAATATGGTGATTGACCCAGCGGCTATTGGAGCAATAGCGGCTAGAATGGGCAAAAGTATTTCAGAAACGGTAGATGAAGCCTCTGGGCTTGTTGAGCAAGCGGCTATGCCTGCAACATTGTTTTTTATGGAGATACAACAAGGGTACCAAGATGAACTTGAACGCCAAAGAAACATGGAAATGTATGGTCAACCCACCGTTCCAGAGCTTGAATCTGGAGCTATAGAACCTGTATCTCTATTATTTGCTGAGGGTGGCCCTGCAGAGCTTGGCATGGACAACGAACCTAGATTTGCTGAACGACCACCTTTTTCTCAAAAATTTACTATCGAAAACGATATACAGAATAAATATAAAGAGTACGAAGTGGCTGTAAGAAACAATGAATTATTACGAGCTCAAAATTTAATTAATGAAATAGATGAACTTGAGCAACAAAAAATCATGATTCAAAATCAAGCGGCTAGTCCCCTGTCCAATAGAGACATGGAGATAGCCAACATTCTAGAATCTATATCTCAATAGCCTAACATGGCTGCACGTAAAGAAATACTAGCAGATCTTAGTACCAAGATAGCTGATGGTAAGATGCGTCAAGCGTATCGTACGTTTGAAGAACTGCCTGTTGTAGATCAAATAGCTGTTAGTATCTCACCTGGTGTAGGTGATGCAATCGCAGCTTACGAGGTTGGTGAGTTTGGTCGTAGAGCCAAAACCAACATAGAATCAGGCGATAGATTAGGCGCAGCAGGTAATATAGGATTATCTGCACTTGCAGGCGTGAGTTTAATACCATTATTTAGATTCCTTCGTGGTGCTAAGGGTGTAACAAAATCTGGTGCGAAAACACTAGAAGCTTCAACGAAAGCCGAGCAACCCCCTGTTGAAGCAAAATTAACACCCTCAGCACCGAAGGATTCACCTTTACCCGAAGTTGAGCCTTTCCAACAACGTCCCTTAGCTGAGCTTGATTACAGAACAGGCGGTGGATTAGATTATCAGCTAGACCTTGGTTCAAAAACTCGTAAATGGCTAAATGGCTACGAACAACCCGATATTGGAACTTTAAAACCAAGTGAACAATCAAAAACAGTATCTGAGTGGATTGCAGCTATGAAAGCTGACAATCTGCCAGAAGGAGAACTAAAATTACTTCGACTGATAGACCCCGATGGTTCACCAAGCACAAGACTGCTTAATGAAACAGCAGGCAGTAAAACTATAAGTCGTGGATTTCTAGATGATTACATGCAAAGAGCACAACGGGATTCATTACAAGTTCGTAGTATACCTAATAGAGAATTTGAACATCCAAGCTCAAAACCAGATTATGTAAATGTAAATGATCAACGGCAGACTGTATATTTTATGCGAGGCACAGGTGAATATCGAAGCGCATCCGATCATTACAGCCAGAGCAAATTTGACAAAGGGCATCGTGGCAACAGTGTCTATGTGTTTGATGGCGATGCTACTACGCAACCAGGTGCTAGATACGCAGCTTATAGATCTGGGTTGGCTCCACAGGACGCAGAAAAGATAGACAAAGCTTTTGAAAATATAGACTTACAACCAACTGACAATATTAAAGAAGTCTTCCGTATTCAAAGTGATTTTCAAAAGGAAGCTCATAAAAAGTTTAGAGATCCCATAGCAGAGAATAAAAGAGTGTTTGAAGATGCTGGTGGATTAAAAAAGATAAAAGAAATGGATGTCGCAGTCCAGTATAGACTTAGTGCTCCTACACAAAACAGACCATTAGCCGCTATTTTAAAAGATTTTATACAAGATGCAGATAATAATTATTCAAATTTAACACAAGTGCCTGGTGGGATGACAGGAGATACTTTTTATGAGTTTTTTGTTGATGGCATAAATCCCAAACTACGTAAAGCTTTGCTTGATAATGATGTGGCAACACAAAAAAGTTTGTTAGGAGATAACTATGAATACTTTACTAAAGGCTATGTAGACTACGAAATACCATCAGGTATAAGAGAGGAAACCTTGTTGATACTTAAACAAGATTTTATCCGAACTGCAAAACAAGGTGGCAGGTATAAGAAACCAAAAGCTGCGCAAATATTCAAAGATATTAAAGCATTAGATCCTCAAGTAACTGACGCCTCACTTATGGCAAAAGGATACAAAAATTTGCGGGAATTGGATGACGAAGTTTTAATGAAATTAATAAAAGAATTACTCAAAAGAAGAAAAATAGAGGATATTCTTAATGAAAAAGTTGTGGTGCAACCAGGCACAGGATTCATAGATCCCAAACAACAGGCCGCAACTATGAAAAAACTAGCTGATTACAATAAAAAAGTTGCTAGAATCCAAGAAATACAAGCAGATAAATTAAGAGGTATAGAATCCGACCCAGATGAAGTCATTGAATTACTAGATGGATTAGATCAAGAAATAATGGATCTAGGAGTGACTGAGTTTTCTATCACTCCAAGAGAAATTCAAAAAGTTACTGGCAGACCTTTTGCAGAGTCTTTGGATAAATCAAAAGAAGAAATATATTTTATGACAGAAGGCCCTCAAGGCGGTAGACAGAAATACTTTGACGCAGGCCCTAGAGTAGAGGATCGTGTTAGGGCTTATTTTGATGATATTGTTGATGTTGGCACTAAAGACATAGAAATAGCCAATGGTGTGAAAATATTGAAAAAAGCAGTTGCAGCAAAAACAGAAGGATTGCCTCAAGGCCCTAACTTTAAAGGGGGTAGAGATAGATATACCATATTACCCATGAGAACTAACATATTGAAAGCTTATAAAGAAAATGCTGATGGAGTAAGTATTATGAAAAACCAAGCACTCACTGAAGCTAGGGGTGATGTAAAGGGTGTTATGCAAAATTATAAAGATGCTAGTGAGGAAATCAAAAAAGTTCTAAAAGAATTAGGCGTGGATGAAAAAGGCGTTTTAGAAACAGTAGATTCAGGATCGGTATTTGACGGTACTTACTTAAAATTTACTCCAGAGTTACTTGATGCTATAAGCAAACGTGGTATCAACGCTTTTAAAGATGGTGGTGTTGTAGAAGGTAACGATTTGCCTAATGTTGAGCCTGTAGTATTAACCTTTAACAATCATACTAATAATCCTGACCTTGCAATTCTTCCTAAATCTATTATTCGTTACCTTCCTCTTACTCTGCAAAATAAATTAAAAAAGTTTGAAAAAATAAATGGCAACATATACTTACCTAAGTTTGAAGTACAACAACTTGCAATAGAAGCAGAGGCACAAATGATAAGTGAAGAAGCTTTAAGGAATGATCCACATGGAAGAGAATTTCATGGTGGTGACCCAGAATTGCGAGCACCTATAACCAAAGATCCTAAAGAAATAAAAGGTAGACAATTTAGAGGCCCAGATGATATTTATGGTTCAAAACCAAATGTTTATAGAAGCGCCATAATTCCTGAAGAAGGAGATACATCACCAATATTTTATCCAAAGTACCTTGGCGAAGGCGTAGGGTTTGACCTAGCAGATCAATATAAACCAGGTAGCCCTAGAAAAACTAATATGGAAATACTTGGTTATTATGATACAGATTTGGATGAAATAGGATTACCTAGAACTACAGATACAGCAAGTCAATATCCGGGTTTATTTGATAATATTGCTGAAGAAACAGAAGCCCATGAGTATATTCATAGATATGGTGGCCAACAATCAAACGCGATTGATGACCATGAATATATAGAAAAATCTTTTGAAGACTTAGATCCATATAGTAAAACTGAAAAATTATTACGAAATCATTTAAAAACAAAAGAACAAATAGATATTATGAAAAATATGAGCAGTTTTGAAAAAAATTATCACATATATAAAGAACGAAACAGAATATTTAATGAATTGACAGGTAAATGAACCTAGCTCACCTTTCAGATCAAGAGATAAAAGAAACTTTAGTTCTACAAGAACGCCTAGAAACTCTTAACAAACAAGAACAATGTCACAACAGCTTCTTGTTCTACGTGGAACAAATGTGGCCAGAGTTTATTTGTGGTCGCCATCACGAAATTTTCGCCCAAAAGCTAGAAGATGTAGCTAATGGCAAAATTAACAGGCTTATTGTCAATATGCCACCAAGACATACTAAGTCTGAGTTTTGCTCAACCTATTTTCCTGCATGGATTATGGGTAAACAGCCCAATCGTAAGATTATGCAAACCACTCATACAGGTGAACTAGCTGTTAGATTTGGTCGAAAAGTCAGAAACATGATGGATTCTATTGAATACAAAAGAATCTTTGATAATGTAGAACTGCAAGCCGATTCTAAATCTGCAGGTAGGTGGGAAACCAACAAAGGTGGTGAATATTTTGCTGCAGGTGTCGGTGGTGCTATTACAGGTCGTGGTGCTGACCTATTAATTATTGACGATCCCCACTCCGAACAGGATGCTTTGAGTCCAAGCGCACTAGAGTCTTGTTGGGAGTGGTACACCTCTGGGCCTCGACAGCGTTTGCAACCAGGTGGTGCCATTATTGTAGTGATGACACGTTGGAGTACGATAGATCTTACTGCAAAATTACTAGATGCACAGAAAGAAGAAGCCGCAGATCAATGGGAGGTGGTTGAGTTTCCTGCAATATTCCCTGAAACAGAGGACGCTTTATGGCCTGAGTTTTGGGAAATATCTGAATTAGAGAAAGTAAGAGCATCCTTGCCTGTGCAAAAATGGAACGCACAGTGGATGCAGAATCCTACATCAGAAGAAGGGTCTATAATCAAGCGTGAATGGTGGAATATTTGGGAGTATGACGAAATGCCACCTGTAAGTTACATTATTCAAAGCTACGATACTGCTTTTTCTAAAAAAGAAAACGCTGACTACTCTGCTATTTCTACTTGGGGTGTCTTTCGTCCTACGCCAGACTCACCTGATTGTTTAATTTTACTGGATGCACAAAAGGGTAGGTGGGATTTTCCTGAATTAAAACGTATTGCTTTTAATGAATACAAGTATTGGGAGCCAGATATGACGCTAATTGAAGCAAAAGCCTCAGGTACACCATTAACGCATGAACTTAGAAGACTAGGCATACCTGTGGTCAACTACTCACCAAGTAGAGGACACGATAAATCCACAAGGATGCACTCCGTTGCGCCTATTTTTGAATCTCAGCTTGTATATGCACCGCAACGTAAGTTTGCTGAGGAGATGATCGAAGAATGTGCGTCTTTCCCTTTTGGTAAAAATGATGATTTATGTGATACTATGACTCAAGCTCTAATGCGTTTTAGAGAAGGTGGCTTAGTTTCTTTAGAGGATGACTATTCGGACGAGGAAAAAGCACCAGTTAGAAGGGTATATTACTGATGGCAGTAGAAAATTTTGCAAAAGATAATAGATATGATGTTAATAAAAAATTTTTGCAAAGCTTTCATAATAAAGTTTTAACAGGTAACAAGGTTTTTAAAAATAAAAAAGGTGAAAGAATGACTATGCTAACAAGCACAGTTGGTACTGGTAAGAATACCCATTATATTTTACCTGCTCTTGATCCGATAACAGGTGCAGAATTAAGCAGTAATGAAATATTAAAAAAATATAAGTCTGCAATAGAATCAGGTAAAGTAAAATCTTACAACACCTATGAAGAGGCTGAAAAAGAAAGAAGCAAAATGCGTAAAGAAATTTTGGGTATAAAATAATATGGCAATAGAAAAAGACATAAATCCAACCGTACTCAACGAAGAAAACCAAGTACCCTTAGGTGAAGAAGGTGTAAATGTAGCAATTGAAGCTTTAGAAATGGCACAAGACGGTGATTTTGTCATGCAAGAGGACGGTAGTGCTGTTTTAGAGTCAGATTTGCAACAACCTATTGAAAGTGGGTTTTCTGAAAACCTTGCAGAGTTGTTAGATGATGCTGAACTTATGCGTATCTCCAATCAATTAGTTGATGGCATTGAAAAAGATAAATCTTCTAGAGAAGATTGGGAGAGAACATACACAGATGGTTTGAAATATCTAGGCATGAAGTTTGACGATGAAAGATCTGAGCCATTTGAAGGTGCATCAGGTGTTATACACCCATTGTTAGGTGAAGCTGTTACAACTTTCCAAGCTCAAGCATACAAAGAACTGTTGCCATCTGGCGGCCCTGTAAAAACACAAGTCATTGGTGCTTATGATAGTGCTGTAGAAGAACAAGCACAAAGAGTCAAAGAATTTATGAATTATCAGATTGTTCATGTCATGGAAGAATTTGATGAAGAATTAGATCAAATGCTGTTTTACCTGCCACTAGCAGGATCAGCATTTAAAAAAGTATATTATGATGAAGGATTAGGCAGGGCAGTTTCTAAATTTGTAGCTCCTGAAGATTTGATAGTTCCTTATTTTACTACGGACTTAGAAACTTGCCCTCGCATCACTAATGTAGTGAAAATGCCTGAAAATGAGGTCAAAAAACTGCAAGCTATAGGTTTTTATCGCAGAATAGAGATAGAAACAGGTGATGACGAGCAAACAACCTCTGATGCCAAAGAGGAAATCAACAAGTTAACAGGTTTGGAGCCATCTTATGATACGGGTGAGGTGTCTTTATTGTATGAAGTGCACTGTAATTTAGAAATAGATGGTTTTGAGGATGTAGATGCAGACGGGATGCCCACAGGCGTAAAACTGCCGTATATAGTCACAATTGATGCTAATTCTAATGAAGTTTTGTCAATTCGCAGGAATTTTGTCGAAAATGACCCTCTCAAGAACAAAATTGAGTACTTTGTACATTTTAAATTCTTACCTGGTTTAGGGTTTTATGGGTTTGGTCTTACACACATGATTGGTGGCTTATCCAAAGCATCAACTTCAATACTAAGACAGCTTATTGATGCAGGCACATTAGCTAACTTACCTGCTGGATTTAAAACACGTGGTATTAGAATTAGGGATGAAGATACACCAATTCAACCAGGTGAGTTTAGAGATGTTGATGCCCCTGGCGGATCTCTGCGTGAATCCATACAGCCATTACCATTTAAAGAGCCAAGTGGCACGTTGCTGAACTTATTAGGTATTTTAGTGGATGGTGGTAAGAAATTTGCTTCTATTGCCGAGATAAACACAGGTCAAGGTAATCCAAATGCTCCTGTAGGCACTACACTTGCTTTGTTAGAGCGATCTACTAAAGTATTATCTGCAATTCATAAAAGGCTTCATAATTCACAGAAAAAAGAGTTTAAATTACTTGCGCAGGTGTTTAAAGAATACTTACCACCAGAATATCCCTATGCCATAGCTGGCGGTCAGGCAAATATAAAATTGAATGACTTTGACGAACGTGTAGATATTTTCCCCGTATCTAACCCAGATATATTTAGTCAGTCGCAAAGAATAGCTATGGCACAGGAGATGATGCAATTAGTACAATCAAACCCAGAGGTGCATGGCCCGAGTGGTATTTATGAGTCTTACAAAAGAATGTATGCGGCCATAGGGGTAGATAACATAGACAAAATACTACAACCACCGCCTCCAACAGATCCAAAACCAACTGAAGCTGGGTTTGAAAATAACAAACTATTATTGGGGCAACAAGCACAAGCCTTTGGTCAACAAAATCATGATGCGCACATAGCTTCACACATTGCGTTGTTACAAACACCGCCTGTGCAGATGAACGCACAAGTGCAAGCTTTAATACATTCACATATCATGCAACATCTACAGATGAAAGCTGATGCACTTGCAGAGCAACAAATGCCACCAGAAATACAACAACAGTTTCAGCAATTACAACAACAAGCGCAACAAGCATCGCCTGCAGAGGCTGAACAACTCGTTATGCAAGCAGGTGACTTATTAGCTCAATTCTCAGCTCCGATTATGGCTGAACTTATATCCGAATACAGTAAACAGGTTGAAAATCCAAATGACGAAGATCCTCTTGTTGCCATTAGAAAACAAGAATTAGCTCTCAAAGGACAAGAGCTATCTATGGAACAACAACAATTCTTACAGGAAGAAAAACGTAAAGCTCAAGAGGCGCAAATGCGTGCCAGAGTAGATCGTGAAAGAATAGGATCTCAAGAAGATATAGCAGATTTACGTGATGACACAGCTAGAGCAAGGCTTGAACAACAAGCTCGTTTCAAAATGTTAGATTTGCAAAATAGAAAATAAGACTTGCAAAAATAAAAATAGAGCCACATAATTAGGCACATGATTAAAAGAACAGAGATAAATCAACAGAAAACCCCCACCCCTTTGAAGAACAAGAATCCTTATAGTAATAAGGGTAGTGTTTCTTTGAAGTCTGATGCTGGTACTTTTGATGCAAATACCAAACCAAAACCTGGTATGGGCAAAGGCAAAGCTAGAGGTATGGGAGCCGCAGAATTTGGCGGTAAGTTTTCTGGTGTTTATTAATGTCTGACGCTTGGTTAAGTAAAAAGTTTTTAAAAGAACTAGAACTAAGAAGAGAAGACATTACAGATACAATGCTCGCAGGGTGCAAAGATCATGCACAATACGAGTTTCTGCGTGGGCGTTACAGTTCTCTCGCTGATGCAGAAAATATATTTAGAGAGCTGCTCGGAAGGGTAATACAAGATGACATCGAAGATACAGGTTCCTGATCATATAGCAAAAGAAATCGAAGCCGAAAAGGCGCAAGCAATTCAAGAAGAATCCACAGAAGAAGTAAATACAGAAATACCATACGTGTCACAGGAAGCACGTGTATTAGATCCTACACTTCTTGATAAATCAATTTTAGAACGTATGCCACAACCAACAGGTTGGCGTATTTTAATACTGCCTTACAAAGGTAAAGGTGTTACCGAAGGTGGTATTCATTTAGTGCAGCAAACTTTAGATAGAGAGTCTCTAGCTACGGTTGTCGGCTATGTTGTAAAGATGGGGCCTGATTGTTACAAGGATCAAAGCAAATTTGCTGAGCCTTGGTGTCAGGAAAAACAATGGGTATTGATTGGCAGGTATGCTGGTGCACGTTTCAAACTTGGTGATGAATCTGAATGTAGAATCATTAACGATGATGAAGTTATTGCAACTATACTTGATCCAGACGATATTCTTGCAGTTTAGGAGAAAAGATGGCAGAAGAAAACACACAAGCAGTTGAGGAAACTGAAATTGAAGAAGGTGAGATAGTTGAGCTTGATCCTGTAGAAGAAGAACAACCAAAAACAGAAATACCTGTAGAGCCAGTGGATGAAGAGGCTGAAGCAGTTATTGAAGATGAATCTGATACAGAAGAAACAAAAAAGAAAGATCAGCATGAGGACTACTCAGAAAAAGTACAAAAAAGAATAGGCACTCTAACAAGAAAATTAAGAGAAGCTGAAAGAGGACGAGATTCTGCTTATGAGTATGCAAAAAGCACAGCTCATGAGAATCAAATTTTAAAACAGAAAACATCAACGTTAGATAGATCTTTTTTAACCGAGGCTGAAAGTAGGTTAAAAGCACAGAAAACACAAGCTATGACAGCTCTTAAACATGCAAATGAAAATCAAGATTACGAAAAAGTTGCAAAAGCTCAAGATGTATTAGCTAAAATCGCAGTAGAGGAATCTAGGGTAAATGCTTCAAAAGTAGCGCTTGATCAAGAGGCAACAGTGGCAAATTTACAACAAAACGTGCAGCAACCTGCTCCACAGTATCAACCACCCCCAAAACTTGACGCAAAGCAAGAGGCTTGGGTTGAAAAGAATACATGGTTTGGTGAAGATGAAATCATGACATTAGCTGCATTTTCAATTGATCAAAAGTTAATACAGGAAGGCTATGATCCAAAGACTGATGATTATTACAATGAAGTCGATAGAATGATGAGATCAGAATTTCCGCACAAGTTTGAAGAGTCTTCTGTAAAGACGAAGCCTCAACAAAAGGTGGCTTCAGCAGGCAGAGTTGCTGGTAATACTAGCTCAAAAAGACAGGTAAAGCTGTCTCCTGCAGAAGTACAAATGGCAAAAAAATTAAACGTACCCTTAACAGAGTACGCAAAATATGTTAAAAGGTAATAGTTATGACAGAAGATAACAAAGATTTAAACAGAACTTCACGTTCTGCTGACACTCGAGCAAGTAAAGAAGCTCGCAAAGTATGGAGCCCGCCATCACGGTTGGATGCTCCTGCGGCACCTGAGGGTTATACTCACAGGTGGATTAGAGCCGAGAATCTAGGTGTAGAAGATCGAGGCAATATTTCTGATAGATTGAGCGAGGGTTTTGAACTCGTAAGAGCTGAAGAGATACCTGCTGAAGAACGCATGAAATACACCACTATGGATGAAGGGCAACATGCAGGAGTATTGAAACGAGGTGGTTTGCTTTTGGCTAGGATTCCTAATGAAACACGTGATGAGAGAAACTCCTACTACGCAGAACGTGCACAAACACAGCAAGATGCTGTAGACAATGATCTTATGAAGGAATCAGATCCAAACTCCCCGATTTTAAAACCGAGGAGAGAAAGCAAAACAACTTTTGGTGGTGGTCAACGAAGTTGATCGCTAAAAATATATACAAATATAGGTAACTTATTATGTCAAACAAAAATGCCCCCTTTGGAGCACGTGTTGTAGGTAAATTAGGTTCTGGTGTCGCTAATGGCGGTACAACAGAATACGAAATAGCCTCAGGTGCTTCTGGGAATATTTTTTCTGGCGATTTAGTAAAAATGCTCAACACAGGTACTATTTTAGTAGCTGCTGCTGGGGATGAAGCCTTAGGTGTGTTTAGAGGTTGTACTTTTACAAACTCTGCAGGTGAGACTGTTTTCAGTTCACACTATCCTGATGGCACTGTATCGTCCGATATAAAAGCGTTCGTAATAGATGACCCTGATGCTGTTTTTGAAATCCAAAGTGCAGGCTCTCCAGCCCAAACTGACGTTGGTTTAAATGCAGATATTTCTTACACTTCTGGCTCTACCAAAACTGGTATGTCAGCTTTAGAATTATCTGGCACTACCGCTGCGACAACTGCTACTTTTAGAATCATGGGATTCTCGAGTGATCCAGACAACAGTACAACAGGTTCAGCTAATGTGAATGTTATTGTTAAATTTAATGAGCATTTCTATGTCGACCCAACAGGAGTATAATAAATGGCAATAAATAGAGCGCAATTAGCGAAAGAATTAGAGCCAGGTCTTAATGCTTTGTTCGGTATGGAATATGCCAGATACGAAGCTCAACATACAGAAATCTACGATGCAGAAACTTCTGATAGAGCGTTTGAAGAAGAAACCCTAATAGTAGGGTTTGGTAATGCTGAAGTAAAAGCTGAAGGAAGCGGTGTCAGATTTGATACAGCTAACGAAGGTTACACTTCACGTTATACCCACGAAACAGTGGCTTTAGCTTTCGCACTTACTGAAGAAGCTATCGAAGATAATCTTTATGATAGACTCGGAGCAAGATATACCAAAGCCTTGGCTAGATCTATGGCAAACACAAAGCAAATCAAAGCTGCTGCAGTACTAAACAATGCGTTTAGTGTTACAGGCGGTGATGGTAAAACTTTGATAGCTACAGATCACCCATTAGGCGGTGGTGGTTCACTAGCAAACAGAGCAACTACTATGGCGGACTTGAATGAGACATCTCTTGAAGACAACCTTATTAGTATTTCTACATTAACAGATGATAGAGGTCTTAATATTGCTTTAAGAGGAATGAAACTCATTATTCCACCACAGTTAGTGTTTGTAGCTGATAGATTACTCAACACACCAGGAAGAGTAGGCACATCTGATAACGATATTAACGCTATCAATAATATGGGCATGCTTCCTGATGGATATGTTGTAAATAACTATCTCACAGATACTGATGCTTATTTCATAAAAACTGACTGCCCTGACGGCTTTAAGTATTTTGAAAGATCACCAATGCAAACTGCATTAGAGGGAGACTTCGATACAGGTAATATGAGATATAAGGCTAGAGAGCGTTATAGCTTCGGATATTCAAACTTTAGAGCCGTATTCGGTTCTCAAGGAGCTTAAGGAACGATTTATTGTAGCGTTTCTAACTCATCTACAATTTTCTAAGGGAGCTTCGGCTCCCTTTTTTGTTGCTTGTCCGTAAATTTAAGTATAGAATTTAGAAGGTTATAAAATTAATTAGCTTGATGAGGGCCGCAAGGTTTCCATTAATACAAGATAAAGGAGTTCATAATGGCTAATCCACATTTTCAAAACTTAATACTCTGGGCAGGTAATACTGTTGCTTCCGAGCACAAGAAAAACCAGCCTATGTTTGCACCATATCCGTCAGATCAGACGTTTTATATGTATCACAATGACTTTTTTACATATAACTCTGGAGATTGGACGATTACTACTACTGAAGCTGGCACAGGAAGTGCATCTGAAGCCGTTACTTCGTCAGCTGGTGGAGCTTTATTGCTTACCAATGCTGCTGGTGATAACGATTTAGACTTTTTACAGTTAAAAGGCGAGGGTTTTAAACTAAGCACAAGTAAAAAAGCTTACTTTTCAGCTAGATTTAAAGTAAATGACGTTGACCAATCAGACTTTGTTATGGGTCTAGGTATAACTGATACAACACCACTTGATACTACAGATGGTGTGTTCTTTATATCAGCAGATGGTGATGCTGGTCTTGATTTCTTAGTTGAGAAAGATAATTCAGCTACAACTACAGAAGATGTAGCAACAATGGCTGACGATACTTTCATTACAACTACATGGTTTATAGATCCAGATGCTTCAAAAGTTTATTACTCAATAAACAATGCAAAACCAGTAGGTGTTGCAATCACTAACTTACCAGATGATGAAGAACTAACAGTATCGTTTGGTATTCAAAATGGTGAAGCTTCTGCACAAACTATGACAATTGATTACGTAGTTGCAGCAGTCGAAAGATAGGAGTAAACAATGGCAGATACAGTAACCTCACAAACTATCCAAGATGGTGAAAGAGTTGCTATCTTAAAGTTTACAAACGAGTCTGATGGTACAGGCGAATCTAGTGTTAAAAAAGTAGATGTATCCGCATTGACCTCCAACAGTGCAGGGGAAGCTTGTACCAGCGTCTCTATAGCACGCATATACTGGGCAACTAGAGGTATGGGTGTTGATATAGAGTTTGACGCAACCACTAATGTTTTAGCAATACCATTGCCTGCAGATAGCACAGGCGATGAATATTATGATGATAGATTTAGTGGTATACCTAACAATGCTGGTTCAGGTGTTACAGGCGATGTAGACTTTACAACAGTAGGTCACTCTAGCGGTGATGCGTATTCAATCATCTTGGTTTTGAATAAAAACTATTAATGAATGGCTGCCAGAAGGAAAGCTAAACAGATACGCAGGACTACGGGTAAAGGTGGTAATTACCGCCCTACTAAAAAAGGGGCGGGAATGACCCGTAAAGGTATCAAAGCGTACCGTAAGAAAAATCCAGGATCTAAACTAAAAGGTGCAGTTACTGGAAAGGTGAAAAAAGGTAGCAAAGCTGCTAAAAGACGCAAATCCTATTGCGCTAGATCATTAGGTCAACTAAAACGCAGTTCTGCAAAAACAAGAAATAACCCTAATTCAAGAATTAGACAAGCAAGAAGAAGATGGAAGTGTTAAATGGCTAAAAAAGCAAAAAGTGGAGGCAAAATCTGTCCAGCAGGTAAAGCTTGGGCAAAAAGAACTTTTGATACATACCCTTCAGCATATGCAAATATGGCAGCATCGAAGTATTGTAAAGATCCTAACTATGCAAAAGGCAGCAAAAAAAGAAAGAAAAAAGCAAAAGGTGGCTTTGTAAGTATTAGAGGCCAAGGTGCAGTTATGTCAAATAGGCTTAGGTAATGGGACAGCTTAAACAATGGCGTGAACAAAACTGGGTGCGAATAGGTACAGATGGAGCTATAAAAGGTAAATGTGGTACAAGCAAGGATAAAAAAAACCCAGATCGCTGTTTACCTGCTGCAAAAGCAAGAAGTTTATCTAAATCAGAAAGGGCTACAACTGCAAGAAAAAAGAAAAAAGCAGGAGCTAAAGGCAAAACTGTAGTTGCGAATACAAAAAAAGCAAGAGTTTCTATGAAAACAGGAGGCACAACAATGTTAAAAAATAGAAAAAAAGCAGACCTTAATAAAGATGGCAAAATTTCATCTTATGAAATGAAACGTGGTATGGCAATTGAAAAAGCCATGAAAAAACAAAACCGTGTTAAAATGAAAAAAGGTGGTTTCATAGCAAGAGGTTGTGGAGCCGTAATGGAACCAAAGAGAAAGGTTACTACAATAAGTTAGGAGAATATATGCCAAAGAAAAAATCTAGTGTAGATCCAAAATTACAAGCAAGACTTGATGCAAAAGTTAGACCAGATCAGCCCGTTGTCGAAGATCGTATTTATTTAGATTCTTCTGGCAATCAAGTAAAGCCGAAGAAAAAGGCCGCTGCAAAGAAAACTCCTGCTAAAAGAGGCAGACCAAAGAAAAAGGATTAATTATGTATAGAAGAACTAAAGGATATGCCATGGGTGGCAAAGTCAGCAAATACATGGCAAAAGGCGGGAAAGCGTCTAAATACATGGCTAAAGGCGGTAAGGCATCCAAATACATGGCGAAAGGCGGTAAAGCATCTAAGTATATGGCTAAAGGTGGTAAAGCCAGTAAATACATGTCAAAAGGCGGTAAAGTTTAAAAAAACAAGACTAGGGGGTTATTTTGTCTTATCTTATATCGAACATACCACAGTTCAAATGTTGGGTGCGTAAAGAATTTACAGCAAATCATCAAAGATATCACGGTGAATATCTGCATGCTTTAGCTTTTGCAGTTAACACTATTCCAGATAGATCTTTGTCTTTTCAAGTTGTTTTTACTGGCTGTGAGACAGATTTAGAAGATCATTCAGATGAAAATGTGCACGGTGGCGCTATGTGGGCAAGGATGCCAATACAAGCACTAATAGCTGATGTGCCAGTAGATGAGTGGCCTACACCAATGGAAGATCATTTAGCACAACCTTGGGATTGTTTAAGTCATCACCATTCAGTAGTCGTATTGGATAGAGTTAGCTCTTCACCCTGGATATGTAAAATAGGAGGCGAGTTCTATACAGGCACCTATATGTTTACTGTAGATTATACAGAAAATAGTATTGCAGATGATTCTGCACAACATAAACAAAGTCATGTGCTATACTTGACTGACGCTGGTGAATACACTGGTAATTTTGTCGCTTTACCTAACAATAGAGTAAGAGCAACAAACCCAGCTCTTTGGCGTGTTGGTGAAGGGCCACCCGACTTTTCACCAAGTCAATGGATTCACTCAGCAGAGAAACACGATAGTTATATGGATTCATACACAACATTTGATAATCTATATAATCAAGATGATAGGAAGGATTAATGGCATTATCTGGAAGCACAAATTTTGAACCGAACGTTACAGAGTTTATTGAAGAAGCGTACGAAAGGTGTGGTGCTGAATTAAGGACAGGATATGATCTCAAAACTGCCATTAGAAGTGTAAATCTAATGTTAGCAGAGTGGGCTAATAGAGGTCTAAATCAGTGGACAATAGAACAAGCTACACAAACTGTTACAGAAGGCACATCTAGTTATTCGTTAAATGCAAATGTAATTGATGTGTTAGACGTGGTAGTGCGTAGGACAGTTAATCAAGAGCAAACTGATATTAGCATGAACAGAATTAGTAGATCTGAATATTTAAACATTCCAAATAAAGAAACAAAAGCAAGACCATCACAGTTCTTTTTTGACAAACTAACTACACCTGCTTTAAAAGTATGGCCTGCACCAGAAAATAGCACAGATATATTAGTCTTTAATAAGTTAGTAAGAATGGATGATGCTGATGCGGCCACTAATACTATGGATATGCCTTTTAGGTTTTACCCTTGTTTTGTTGCAGGTCTAGCCTATTATCTTTCTATGAAAAGAAACCCACAGCTTACTCCACAATTAAAAGCACAATACGAAGAAGAGTTCAGAAGAGCTGCAGATCAAGACGAAGACAGAGCTTCATTTAGATTAAGACCTGATTTAAGGATGAACTGATGGCATATGCTAAAGGTAAAAACGCATACGGAATATGTGACATAAGTGGTTTCAGATACAAGTTAAATGAAATGAAAAGGACTTGGAATGGTCTATTAGTTGGGCCAGACATGTATGAGCCCAAACATCCTCAACTTACTCCACTAAGAGCCACTGCTGATCCTGAGGCTTTATACAATCCTAGACCTAATAATGATCATGAAGAGGGCGAAGGATTTGTTGTTGTGGTCAATTCAAATATTTTTAAACCAGACTATATGAACCCGTCAACTTTACCTACAAACTTCACTGTAGATGAGATGACAAGTGGTTTAGGTACGGTTAATATAGTAATAACATGACCTTAGCAGAACTAAAAACACTCATACAAAACTACGTAGAAAACGAAGAAACAACTTTTGTAAACAGCTTAGATGACTTTATTAAAAACGCTGAAGAAAGAATATTTGAGCTAATTCAGTTTGATTATTTTAGAAAAAACGTTACAGGTAGTTTGACCACTGGTAATACATATCTTACAACGCCAACTGACTATCAAATGAGTTTTTCATTAGCTGTTATAGATGCAAGTGGCGATTATCATTATTTAGACAAGAAACATCCATCTTTTATGCGTGAGTTCATCGTAGATCCTACAGATTCAACGCTAAGGGCTTTACCTAAGTATTATGCTGATTTTGATAAAGAGCTCTCTACAGCGTCTAACAATGGCTCTACGATTATTGTAAGTCCTGTACCTGATGCAAACTACAGTGTTGAACTCCATTACTTATACAAACCAAACTCATTAGTGACAGATACAACTGGCACATGGCTATCTAATAATGCAAGAAATGCTTTGCTATATGGTAGTTTAGTAGAGGCAAACATATTTTTAAAAGGGGAAAGCGATATGCAACAACAATATGAGCAACGCTTTATGACGGAAATATCAAGATTGAAAAATCTTGCAGAAGCTAGGGGGAGAAAAGATGAATACCGATACGATTCCTTGAGGTCTACGGTTTCATAAAATAAAAAATGAGTAAAAAAGAAAGTCTGAAAGGCAAAACAGTTGCCATCGTAGGTATGGGCAAAAGCTGGTTTGATTACAATTTAGCAAAATCACATGGCGTGCATTTTGATGAGGTATGGGCAATAAATGGAGTAGCATCCGTTATTTACCATGACAGAGTATTTATGATGGATCCTGCATCTAGGTTTTTAGATACTGATGATGCAGGCGGCCAAACTGAAAGTATGAAAGAAATACTGCTTGAACACGAAGGCCCTATATATACATGTGAGCTTGATGATAGATGCCCTGGATTAGTTGAATATCCACTTGAAGAGGTGGTAAGTTATTCTAATTGCCACTATCTAAACAACACGGTTGCATATGCGGTAGCCTTTGCATATTGGAATGAAGTAGCAAATATTAAAATGTTTGGTGTCGATTTTTCATACAAAGGCAACTTACACTTTGCTGAAGCAGGCAGGGCTTGTGTAGAATTTTGGCTTAGCAAATGTATATCAGCAGGCATGCAAATAGAAGTAGCACACTCTTCTGGACTGCTTGATACAGACGTACCCGCAGAACAAAAGTTGTATGGTTATCATAGATTAAAAAATCCCTACATCATTTTAGTTGGAGAAGATGGTATAAAACTTGAACGTATAGATAATCTTGAAATAGTCAAAAAAACTCAAGAACCAACGTTAATTGATCGTAATGATAGTCATTTAAAACCGATAGAACCTAAAAAATGGTAGACAAGATAACACCTGCTGGTATGCCAGAACTAGGTATTATTGAAGCAAAAACAACAAGTTTTGGCGGCCATCCCCCTGAGTTTTGGGCTGAAAGACTTACAGAAAAGATAGTAAGTTACTCAGAAGATAAAGAGCCACATATTAGAGAACAAGCAAGAGCTTATAAAGATGCTATATATCAGGTTTGTTTGATTTATATAAAAAATGCGTTAAAATCTTATAAAGCCTCTTTAATACAAGATTTAATCGGTGGTGGAGAGGAAGAATTAGCAAAAATTATTAGAGGAATTTGATATGGCTATAAGCTCTACTTTAACCACAAGTTTCAAAAAAGAACTTCTTGAAGCTGTGCATAATTTTAAAAACTCTGGTGGTGATACCTTTAAATTAGCGTTATATACAAGTTCAGCTACTTTAGGTGCTACAACTACAGCTTTTACCACTACAGGACAAGCTAGTGGCACAAACTACACATCTGGTGGAAATAACCTTACGAGAGTAGATCCAACATCAAGTGGTACTACTGGATTTACAGATTTTGCAGATTTAACTTTTGGAACTGCTACAGTCACAGCTAGAGGTTGTATGATCTATAATTCAACTGACAGTAACAAATCTGTTGCGACTATTGATTTTGGTGGTGACAAAACATCTACAGCTGGCGACTTTACAGTAGTTTTTCCAGCAGCAGCAGCAAGTACAGCGATTATTAGAATAGCTTAGCCTTATGGCTAATATAACTGGTTGGGGTCGAGGCACCTGGGGACAAGGGCCTTGGAGTGAACCTATACCAGTTACACTTACAGGCGTAGCAGCTACAAGTGCGCTAGGTACTGTTTCAGTTGTAGCAAAAGCAAACGTATCTCCATCTACTCAAGTAGCAACCTCTGCATTAGGTACAGTTGCGGTTGACGCAGAGGCAAATGTATCAATAAGCGGCCTTTCTTCTACTTCAGCGCTTGGCACCATATCAACAATTGCAAAAGCAAATGTCATACCTTCTGGTCAAGCAGGCACAAGTGCATTAGGAACTTTAAGTATAAATGCAAAAGCAAATGTTAGCGTTACAGGCTTAGCAGGGACTTCAGCTATTGGCGGGGTTGGGGTAAATGGTGATGCTGTTGCCAACGCCACTGGAGCAGTTGGATCTGTTGGTGGAGTTTTAGTAGACGTAGATGGTGAAGCTAATGTTGTAATTAATGGAGTTGCGGCCACAGGTGCAGTAGGATCTGTAACGACACATAATGCCGTTAAGTTTGGTATTGATGGCGTTGCTGTTACTGGATCAGTAGGTAGCGTAACTATCGGATTAGGGGCTACGGTATTCCCAATAGGCGTTGAAGCAATAGGTAGCACCTTTGATGTTAACGTATGGGGGCTTGTAGATGAGTCGCAAACCAGAAGTTACTCTAATGTTACAGATACACAAACCTCTAGTTTTAGTGCAATAAATGAAACACAAACACAAAATTATGCTAATATTGATGATGACCAAAGTTCATCCTTTGCTGAAATTAATGAAACACAAACCCCAGATTGGGAAGAGGTAGCTTAAAAAATGGCAACGTATGTAAATGATTTAAGATTAAAAGAGATAGCAACAGGTGATGAGTCAGGTACTTGGGGGGCTTCGACCAACACCAATTTAGAGCTGATTGCTGAGGCGTTTAGTTTTGGCACAGAGGCTATAACAACCAACGCAGATACCCATACTACAACTATTGCAGACGGCTCTACTGATCCTGGTAGATCTATTTATTTAAAATATACAGGTACACTAGATTCAGCTTGCACTATAACGATTGGGCCAAATACCGTATCTAAACTATGGTTGATTGAAAACGGTACATCAGGATCACAAAACATTATTATCTCTCAAGGATCTGGCGCTAATGTCACGATCCCAGCAGGTCATGTAAAAGCTGTATATTCAGATGGAGCTGGCTCTGGCGCAGCAATAGTAGATGCCTTTACTGATTTAAACGTAGCGGGAGATTTTTTTGTTGGTGATGATTTAACTCTTTTATCTGACGCATCAGTATTAGGTTTTGGTGCTGATACAGATACCACCCTTACTCATGTTGCAGATACAGGTATATTACTTAACAGCACTAGACAATTACAATTTGGTGATTCTGGAACTTATATTCATCAATCAGCAGACGGAGTATTAGATCTAGTATCTGACACAG
>VTLG01004171.1_pt1 | contig 33286 bp, 29 predicted proteins | sample 4694571 | NCBI WGS metagenome assembly VTLG01 (sample SAMN12604809, study PRJNA352737) | marine metagenome | biome: ENVO:00000447; feature: ENVO:00000209|ENVO:00000569|ENVO:01000036; material: ENVO:00002151; isolation source: viral sequences binned using virsorter ...
CATCAAACCCACCAGAATCGTAATGGATATCTAGTTTTGCTACTGCATCACCGCCTAATCCAAGCCTGTAATATTGGTCTAAGTGTAATAATGTAGTTCCGCCATCTTTAACATAGAAATCACCACCATCTGCATCAAGAATAATATCTCCTGCGACATCTATTGTTAAGTTTCCGCTTGTTTTTTCAATGTAATCCCCAAGAGTAAGCGGACCACCAGTTACTACACCACTATTGAAGGTAGCTTTACCTGCTTCTGACATATCAAGAGTAAGAGCATCAATAGCAGAACCACCATCATCTCCTCTCAAGATTAAATCATTGTCTGTTACATTAGATTTAATAATAAAACTAGATGAAGCATGCCTAAACTGACCAATAGCTGTTCCACCATCTTTAAACCAAATATCTCCACCATCAGCATCAAGAGTAATATCTCCTGCAACATCAACTGTTAGATCACCGCCATCAGATATAGTAGAACCATTAATAGTAATGTCATCTACAGTAAGAGTTGTTAAAGTACCAAGGCTTGTAATGTTTGTTTGTGCGGCTGTTGCAAGTGTTCCTGTGATTGTCCCAGTGACTGTTAAATTATCTGCAACGGTTGTTTCTGAGGTAGTGTGGCCTATGGTTACAGCTATACCGCTTGTTTCAGTTGCTATCTTTAAAGCACCTGTTGTGTTTGCTATGTAAGAGTTTGTGCCATCGTGGTAAAGCAGTAAATCGTCACCTGTACCTAACTTAATATTTGCACTATCTGGCATATCCAGATGAGAAGTTAGATCTAAAGTAGAGGACATCTTCACATCGCCAACAATATCTACAGGCACAGACGGGCTCGCCGTACCCAAACCCACCCGCGAGTTTGAGTTATCGACTACAAAAGTAGGAGAATCGAAGGCAACATCATAAGAACCTACGGTTAGTGTACCTGGCGTTGTAATGTTGCCTGAGAGTTTTGCTGAAGTAACAGTACCGTCGCTAGGAGTACCGATGTTGACGGGGTTGATAACATAGATAACTACCTTCCTACCCGTCGTAACGCCTGCAGACATTGTCAAAACGTTGTTAGAAATACTATATGAATCTTGGTTTTGGAATACACCCTCAATAAATACGATCAGATTATCTTCTGCCGCTGGTGTATCACTTAAAGTAAAAGCTGTTTGCCCGTTGGTTGCAGTAAATGTGTCTACTGTCAAATTAGAGCTTTGTAGGTTGATAAGGTTATCTATGATAACCTCGAGTTTTAAACCATTCGATGGCGCAGCGTCAAACGTCAGTGTTGAACCACTGAACGAAAAAGTGTCATGGTGTTGCATGACACCATCTAAAAACACCATCGCATTGTTCTCATTCTGCGGATTAGTACCAACATCATACGTCGTTGCACTGCTTGCCGTTGTCGCGTTGTAGACTGTTTGGTTAGCTGACTTAGCCGCGATATTCTGTTGAATATCCGTTAGCAACGCAGCTGCAGCACGCAGTTGTACCGTATCGCCTGACGAAAACGTTCTGGCAGTAGTGTTATCCGATGCACGGACCACGGTCCACGTTGTACCACTAACCGCTGTAACTTTGACTATTTCATTATTAGTGCCATCATCTATTGTGGCATAGAAGTACTCGCCCGCCCCTGGAGCAGGGAAGGTTGAGCTACTCGCCACACTAATACTTGTAGCACTTGTACTACTAATCGCAGCAGAAAGAGTAGTGCTGGCGTTATTTGTAAACAGTACGCCCACTTTATCTCCTCCTATTAACTAACAGTTACAGTCCAAGTGACAGTCATGGAGTCATTAGCGCCTTTGTTTACTACAGAAAAGACTGTTCTACACAACAAAGTGCCACCTGAAGAAGCGTTCAAAAGACCTGCTTCTGTAACGGCTCCTGTACCTGTACCTGCTGCAAACGTTGCTACGTAAGTAACAACAGCTGATGAAGCAGAACCAGAAGTTAAAGACACCCGCCCTAACTCTGTACCAAGTGCAGTATTACCCGCTGCTGCAGCTGTAGTACCAGATCCAATAGCCATGTGACTCATGACAGCTGGAGTAGTTCCTACTAACCTTGAAGCAACGAGATTTTTACCCGTGGTGACTACTAAGTTATCTACATCCCGTACAAGTTCATCATTAAGATGAATCTGTAAGTGTCCTTTTAACTGTAGTTGATCATTTATGCCTGACATAATTACCTCTTATGCATTTAACATGGAGTTGTTTAGAGCCGCGGTATTTAATGGCCCGCCTCCAATAGTTAATTCTACCGATATTGAATCCGATAATGAAGCAGTATCTGCATAGGTAGGGCTAAACAGCGCTGTTAATGCTTCTGACATCGTTACCGAATCCGCCTGAGTGCCTCTACTAAAGGACCAACTTGAAGATTCAGCTATATTAGCTGTTTCCGCAATGGTGCCTGTAGAAAAGGCGTTCGCAAAACTCTCTGATATTGTAACACTTTCAGAGGCAGTTGTGCTAAACGCATATGAAAGAGCTTCAGAAACTGACACAACGTTGCCTTTATTCAACGTTACATCGGTCTGTAGCTCATCATCTACACTGGCTGCGTCATCCATTGTAAATGAATCCGAAAAAGTACGCGCAAACTGCACGACTCTACTGAAGGAATCTGAGAAAGAAAAACTATCCGCTATGGTGTAGTCAAGAGAATACGCTAGCGAATCTGAGAATGAAAAAGTTTCCCCTGTAGGTTGTATAGAAACACTAAATGTTGGGGCATCTGAAAAACTAAACGAGTCAGCTGCTGCTTTACCTAAACTATACGACAATTGTTCTGTTACAGACGGGGTATCCGCAAAAGTTCTATTAAAATGCATTGTTTTAGATAAAGATTCTGCCAAAGATACTGTCTCAGACTTAGTTGTACTAAGCGCTTTAGCCACAGTTTCATTTTCTGCATCAAACGTAGCAGTGTCTGCCTTAGCTAAACTAGTTGCCAAAGAAGCTATAGCATCAGACACAGTGACTTTAAAGTCAGCCTCGTCTTGTCCCCAATAGTTATGCTCTGTAGTAAAGTAAAGGTTCTTACTATCTGCATCCGTAATAATATCTGCAGCAGTTAAGTTAATGTAATCTAAGGTGTTTTGAAGAGCGACGTAGGTAACAGTAGATTTTGCAAATACAAAAGTAGACACTGACTCCACAGAATCAGTGTCAATCGTTAATTTTAAATCAACGTAATCAACTGTTATTTTAAATGCCATTAATCAAAATCGTCTCTAACTACAAACTTAATAAAGTCTTGAACCGTTTGTACTGCAGATGCAGACGTCGTGTATTCAATTTCACCCTCGAAAGTGCCTGCTGCGGTCCACGTGCCACTAGGAAATGTACATGTACACGTTCCGTTTGCCGCTGAAACAAGAGCGCAAGTGATTGTAGAAGAGACAGTAGTTGAACCTACTTCACGGATTCTAAGTTTTACTGTGCCTCCAGTTAGGTTTATAGGCGCCCAAGTGTCTGAATCCTCAGCATCTAGGGTTGCCCCGGAAGCGGCAGTATTACTATCCTTTAGCGTAAAGTTCAAAACGGGGAGAGTATCCCCTACTACTAATTTGATTGTCGATGAATATGCCATATTAATTCTCCATTATATACTAATCATTGTGCCAGTTGGCCCAAAGGTAGTCTTTTTTTGAAATTGAAGGTCTGATCAGTGAAAGCAGCCGTGATCCCTTCTTCTGCTATTTCTGCACTTGGTCCTAATAGAGGTGTAACCCATAGCTCTCCCCATTGTGCTTTAGTGTACATTTGACGTAACATGGTCCACGGTCCAAGAGCACCAGATCGGTCTAGAAGCTCTACTAAATAAGGGCCCCAAGGCATTAGGTCTGTTTTACCTATCTTGTTCCAATCTGCCTCTTGCCAAGGTATAGCGTATGCAATAGCGTATTTAGTTCTTTCTCGTAAGTCCCAACCAAGCATTGTTAAAGGTAGAGCCAGAGAAGCCATCATTAACAATGGAACAACCGCTTCTAAATTAGAACCTGTTTCATTTTTTCTAGACTGAGCTTCTCGTGCAACTCCCCCTATTATATTTTTACCATACGCATAAAAGAAAGATTTTAATTGCCAAATCAAAGCGTATCGTGGATCAGATGCCCAAACAGGTCGTTCTGCAGCACTTGGTCGTACAATAGACTCATCTACAAAACGAGCCAAAGCTAGTCTCATTTCTCTAGACTCTTGTGCAGACAAAGAATCAAAGCTAAATCCATTTTTTTCCCACTTTAAAGCGACATCAGGGCTAATATTGTTTAACTCTTTTAAATATCTAATAGAACGTGCTTTTGACAACCCACTTCCTGTTTTTGCATTTTTTGAGTGGTGTACAATAAATTGTTTACCCATGCCTGCAGCGAAGTATCTAGTAAATTTAGTAAATGCTTCAAGACCTGTATATTTAAAGAAAAAGTTTGAAGCCCATTGACTTCCATGTGTTTGCCAGTCCATTTGAGGAGAGTGAATCCACATGAGCTCCATAGCTTCTGATGCAACAACTCCTATCTCTTTAGCCAGCGCTCTAGCTGCTGCTGGGTTTCCTGCCATTTCTAATAAAACAGGAACAACGTTTCTAAGCGCTTGTGAGTCTTTGGCACGCATAATTGCTCCAGCAAAGTCTGGCAAAGAAGCAAAAGTAGCAAACGCCAATAAACTAGTAATATTTATAAGTAAAGCATAACTGTTAAATGTTCTAAACGCAGGGCTCATGTTTTGGTCATATTTTCCTAACAAGTGTTTAACAGCTTTTAAAGCATCTTCTTGAAGTTTAGGATCATCAATCTCTTCTATGAGCTGTGCAGCACGTTGCCAGCCACCTTTTTTATCATACTCAATCTTTTTAAAAATTTGATTCATAGAACGGTCAGTCGCTATAGCCGGATCTACAATAAGTTTTTCTTTACGTAAAACAGAAGTATCTAAAGCTGCAAAAGCTTTGGCCCTATGTGGTAAAACACCTAAACCTAGTTGATGTCCAATAAAAGTATCTCCTTCGTTCTCCATAGAATCAAAAGCTTCTTGTGGTCCATCTGCAAGTTGGTCTACTAAATGTTCAGCAAACTCTCTGTCCATTTTAAAGAACTCAAAATATTGCATCATTTTGTTTCCTTCTTCATCTAGAACAGGGAGCCCATCTTCACTTACAACTTCTTCTACAATATACTTTTTGTCTTTTCCGCCTGGGAATTTAAGTTTTCCACTTTTTACATTTTCAAAATACGTTTTAGCGTTAACTCCAATGGGCGCTATTATTTGTCTTCTAAACGTAGTGTTGTTTGCGGTGTTAGCCTCTAATAAAAGATCCGTTAGTTTAGTTCTAAGTTCTGGCGTGGCGCCTATTTCTACAAAGTCAAACATACGAGGCCAGTAGTTTTCTCTAAACGCAACTCCATGGGCTGCCAAATTATTGTCCCAATAAAACTGCTCCATTTTTTGTCTTAGTTTAAACTGTCGCCCAGTAACCTGACCTTTTTCCACTCCTATGTTTGGAACGTAGCGGTTTTCCCACCATGCCCAATCTCTAGGGGTCGTGTTTGCTGGAGCTTTCTTGCCACTAAGCACAGGAATCATTCTTCTAGGCTGTAAAGAATTAACTAAGTTTGCTGTGCCTTTAGTTCTTTCTCCAACCACAATAAACCCACGTTTGTTTTCTTGTTGAACAATACGTCTCATTTTTTTAGCAAAACCACGTTGTGTTCTAGCATGTACGCCTTTACCTGTTGGGGGCATCTCGTACATATTTTTTGGAACTGTATATCCTTTTGGAACTGCCCCGGTGTATAAATAAATATACTCGGGGTGCGCTTCAGCATGCTCAATGCCTCTATCCATATTTAAAACAGGCACTAACTCCATTTGATAGGTATTATTATTAGAATTTTCAACAGCTAAAAGGTCTGGGTTTTCGGACTGTAACATTCCCCAGTCCGCGTCTTGTTGATCTAATAAAATTTTAGAAAACGCAGTCAAGGTTGAGTTTTTTAAAGAAACCACACGTTGAAGAAAACCTTGTTGTTCCCCCGATTGAGATTTTCCATAAAACATAAGGCCAAGAGCTTTTCCAGCTGGGCCGATCTTAGTGCGCAAAAAATTATCGGCGTCATAAAACAATTTAGCTATGTTAACTGGAACTTTTTCATTTACTGCTTTTAGCACAGTACTAATAACAGACTCATTTAATTTAGCACCTTTTCTTCCGCCTAGATTTTCCCACGTAAGTAGTTCTTGTTTCATATTTTCAACAACAATGGCTTCTGTGAAAGTAAGCTCCCACCTATTCGGGTTAGCCGCTTCGCTTGCTTTTATTGCTCTGTGCTCTTTTATAATTTTATTAAGCTCATTTTCAAACATTTTGTAGGCAGGAGTGTCCACGTTAAACCTAGCTTGAATATGGTCTGCAATTTTTTCCCACGCTCTTTTAAACATGTTAGCAAGGCGTTTGAACATAGACTCAACGCCTGTTTTGGCTTGAAAGTTTTTATTCATTGCTGCAGAAAAATTATCAGAGAACCATTCTGAAGCTCCTATTTGGGGGTCTTTCCATTCTTTAGGTGCGTTAGGGTCTTTGATCGCTTGTATATATGCCTCTTTAAAAGCTGGTCTGTTTTTAAATATGACTGCTACATCGTTTGTCCAATTGCTTTCGGAATCAAGTACGATATGTCCGATCTCATGCCCAAAAGCTTTTGAAATACTAAACAAAAAGTCATTCGGGTTTATTGTTTTTGCTAGTTTTCCTGTTTGTTGATTTAACTCAGGTGAAACTTTTAAAATAATTAGATTGTCTAACCCCCCATTTACTCTTATTCTTGAACTAATGACATTGTTTCCGTGGTCGGTAACCCAGGTTTTAGATCTAAGCGCTGTGGCACTACCACGAGAAAGTTTTTCTAAAGCTTGCTTTTTTCGTTGTATTCCTTCTACAGAAGCTGCTCCTAAATTTACGTGCCGTTGTTCAGCCTGTATTGTATTTTTAAGGGATTCGTCTATTCCCGCAAGAGCAGGGTTTTCATTAATATCCTCAGTGGCAGAAATAACTAAGGTTCTTACTTTAGGGTCTAAAGCAAATGAAGAACTAATGGTTGCAAACAAAACGTCCATATAGTTTTTTGCTCCCCCTTTAAAAATTTTGTCCATCCCTACAGCTTTTGAAGCTCGCTCTGCCTGCTCTAGAAAAGTTTTAGAAAAATTCGGAAGGTAGTATTTAGTTCTTTGCCCAGGGAGATCAGAACCTACAGACCTTAAATCTAATGCAGACAAATTTAAACTTTGTGCTTGGTCCCACTCGAAAAGACGGTTCTTTTTCTGTTGCTTTTTTCTAGTCTTAGCTTTAATTTCAGCTTCAATGGCTTTTTTACCCTTTCTTGCAATTGCTTCTGAAGGAGCACTACTAAACTTTTCATTGTCTTGTAGTTGTTTTGCCTCTTTTATGGTTACATATCCCCTATCAAGTTCTTTTAGTTTTGCATGCTCATATGTAGGTAATACTACAGTTGTGCCAGTATCTATTGCTGTATCTTCTTCTAACACTTTAACTTCAAGAGAAATGTCCTCTTCGTTATAAAACAACCTGCCATCTTCTGTAATTTCAAAAGGTTCAATAGTTTCCATTTTTGAAGCCAGTCTTTTGCCTTTTAACACAACTGTGGGTTCAGTCTCTAAAAGAATTGCGCCATCTTCTTTTAGTTGTTTTTCTAGTTTTTTAATTTGGTTGTCAGATAAAACTTTAGCGTTTCGGTATTTAAGGTTTGGTTCTACTTCTCCTACAGGCTCCCAATATTTTTCTGCCATTTCTGCTTCCCAAGTCCAAGGTACATTAGGAACTGCTATAGGAACAAACGGCATAGGCATTGTTTTTGTTTTTTTAGTTTTGGTTGCTTTTTTACCTTCTTTAAATAACTTCAAACGTTTTTGGTCTGCAATATATTTTTCTGCTTCTTTGCCAGTTATCTCTTTTCGTTCTTCTTGCCGGAGAACAATTTGCCCGGTTTCAGCTTGTTCTCTTAAATCTTTTATTATTTCAATCGCTTTTTGTAACGACTTCTGTTTTTCTTTTTCTAGTTTCGCAGGCTTGTTACGTAGTTCCTGTGTTAAATTACTTAGTGCAGGCTCTAAAATAGAAGTTAACTCACTAGAAATTCCTTCTGTGTTAAACGACCAAACTAGTTTCATTCTAGCAACAGGTACAGTTATTCCTTTTGAAGGAGTAGCATCAGGCGTGTACTCATCAAACACAGTATCAATAATTTTCTTTTGTTTTTTAAGGGTGTTAAGTTTTTTGCTTACTTTTTTATTTTCAGGTGTTTTTTTAACCTGCTCTTCAAGGCTTTGAATGGCTCTAGCCAGTTTGTTTCTAAAAGCCCCATAGAGTTTCTCAGCTTCGTTATATCGAACAGTGGGGTCTACTGAAGCCATAGATATAAGTTTATCTTTAAGTTCTTTCTTGGATTTTGTTCTTTGTGCAACACTTTCAGAATCGACCATGTCAAAAATGTCTTCTTTTAGCGCTTGGTCTAGTAGTTCGGCTTGGCGTAACTCTAAAAGTTTATCGCCTGGAACCCACATTGTAGAACGTATTATCCCTAGTTTAAACTCTTCTTGGAGCCTTTCTGGAGTTTTAATTTTTGTATATCCTAGTGTCTTCATTTCGGCTGCAAGTTCTCTCTGGAGTTTTAAATCCTCTTCGTAAATTTCTTCAGTATACGAAACCTTTCTTCCATACGTAGGATGATAAAGGTTTCTAGTTTTTTGTTCTTTCCCTTGGCGTTCTAGTTCTGGATCAAAAGGTATATATAGACCAATCCTTAGTTCTGTTGCCCTAAGTTTTCTTAAAACACTGCTTATTGGGTTCTTATCAAAAGAATTAACAAAGTCACTTAAAGTATATTGACGAACCTGTTTAGTTTCTGTGAGTATTTCTCCTGTTTCTACGTCTACATCGTCTACATACCCTTCGCTAAGCCTTTTCGATAGTTGCTCTTTTTTATAATCAGTAAGAAAAGCATTTTCTTCGGCTTTTTTAGTAAAAAAAGGCATATATTTTATAGCGCGCCAAAGATCAGCACTAAGAACCTCGTTTGTAAAAACGTCAGAAGGTTGAATTTCTGGGTCTTTTTTAACTTCTTCAATTCGTTCTTCTGGAGTTTTGTGCTCTTTAATCTGTTTTGTAAGCTTGTCTCTTTTGTCTATAAGAGCAAGAATAGAGTTAGCTGTAGCTGCAGGTGATCCAATGTCTGTAGCAAAATTCTTATTCCTTTTTAGATCAAGCAGTCGTTTTTTTATTCTATTTTTTATCTCATTGTCTGTTAATTCCTCAGCTGTTTTCTTTTTAATGTTAAAAAATGCAGCTGCTTCTTCTGCAATTGTGTCATTTAGGGCAATCGTTTCCTGTCTCTTCTTGGTTATTTCTATGTCTTTAGAAATCATTCCCTTAACATTTTCTTGTTTAGCCCCCGCAACAATTTCAGGGAAAGTACTGTTTAAACCATCTATAAGATTATAAGAACGTACAACCGGGCCACCAGCTGGAGGTAATTGGACCCTATATGCCTCTACGTTGTAACCTTGATTGCCCAATTCATATAAAATAGTCAAAAAACCGTCTGCAAAATAACGAACTCTAGCGTCAGACGTGTTTAAATCTTCTTTTATAGGAGTAAGCCCTCTAGCATTCATAAGGCTTAAGCCTTTACCTGTTAGGCGCGTGGCGTCTACAAGAATTTTAAATCCATCTCTAGTAAAAAGGCCACCAAACCCTAGCTCTCTGGCTTTTGCAAGTTGCGTCTCAAGTACAGCTGACACACCTCCTGACCCAGGTTCTATATCACCTACATCTAAAACCATGCCAGGTTTATTCTGGTCTAAAAAATAATCTATTAACGGCCCCCGCCCCCAACCTTTATAGTTAGGTTCTTCCGTCTTTTTATTCTCTAACCATGAGGTATATTCGTTCAGCCCGCTTTCTATAGCTTCTGCCATAGCATACTCAACAATTTCTTTATCTTGTATTAAAGACAAGGCTTTTGCAGGGTCTTGAGATACCAAATTAATTACAAACCTTCCTACAATGTCTTTTGTCTCAACAAACTCCACTCCAGGCACTTCGGTGTCTCTATCAGCTACAGCTACCTCAAAAGACACTGAATCAAATTCTGGGTTTTGAGAAAGCGCTATAACTTCTTTCATAACCCCCGGAGGCGTAATTTTTAAAACCGAGTCGCCAATAAGCGTATCTGGGAATTTTTCTTTTGCTTCTTTTTGAGCTTCTGGTAGCGTACGTGGATTTTTCTTATCTGTTTGAAGCTTTCTAACTACATTCTCTCTAATGTCTTGAAGGTTCTCTTCAGAAATAACTGTGTTATCCGGATTGTTCCTATAATCTAAACTTTGTGGAGTAACGGTTCCCCCAAGCATTTCAGTAATTTCGCTCATAGGTTTACCTTGCAGGTCTTCTGGCAAAGTAGTGTTTATTTTTGACTCTACTTCAGCAAGCGCTTCATCAAAAGTAATTCCTTTGCTTTCGGCTATTCTTTCAGCCATATTTTGTACTGGAATGCTTTTCGCGTTTTTAAGTTCTGAATCCATCTGTTCAGAAAAAATAGGATCGCGTTCTTCTAAAGCTTTTAAAAACTGTTCTTTTAAATTTTTATTTTTATCTGCTGTATCAAGGTATGGAGCCCAAGAAGGAACAGTTTGTGATTTTTTAGCTCTGCCCTTCTCAAAACCTCCTTTTCTTACCCTTGTATACAAAATTCGTTTAACAGCATCTTCACTTAGTTCAAACTGTAAAGATGCTTTACCTACATCGTCTGCTGTACCAGCACTGTCATCAGCTTCTGCTTTTTGAGCGCTAACTTCTTCGTCAAACATTATAGAAGCCATTTGATCAATCAAAGAATTTTGAAACTTTGTGTTTCTTTCTTGCATATGGCTTTCTATAGTCCTCATAGAAAAAGTTCCATCAGAGTTTTTTTGGTTATGAAAGTCTTGGTAGTACATATAGTCTTGGTCTTTGCCAAGCTTACCAAACATATCTTGGGCTTTTTGTGCTGCAGCCCGCATTGCTTCTTTCCCTTCAGCTACAGATTGAAAATGAACAAAGTTGCCTTCTTTATCAACGACTTCCAGCACGTTAGGATCATCTGGTCTTCTAACAGCTGAATACCCAAGAGCATCTGCTAAAAAAGTATCTAAATCAATTGTCCCGTCTTCAAATAAATCTAGTTGAGCTTCTTCTGGTTTTTCAGGTATTGTTGCCCCTTTTGCAGTACCCCCCATTAATATTTGCATAAGCCGGTTAGCTTTTTCTTCATCTGTAGATAGAAAAAGACCTCTACCTCGGGCCTCCTCAACATCAACTCTAAACACTTTCCCCGCGTCTATATCTTTTTGTATTATAGGATCAAGACTAGGGGGAGCACCTTTTTCTGGAATAGGAATAAACATAGAATCTTTTTTAGTTTTTGGATTCATCATTGCAGCATATTGTGCTGATAAATCCTCAGCAGCTTCAGGTGTTGCTATAAAGTCTTTAGAAAGATCAATTCCAAACTCTTCTAAATCGAGGTCTGCATTTATTTCTGCCTGTTCTTGCCCTTGAGAAAACCTATCTACGTATTCTGCAGACTTTCTTTGTATTCTTGGAGCAGCTGCAGAAACGGCTCCTGACATGGCACCACCCGTACCACCAATAATTCCTCCACCTACAGCTCCCGCTACGAGTGCGTTTATCGCATCTGCACGAGCCATAACACGAGTATAGTCATCATCTATATTTAATTTCTGTGTAATACTAACCCCCTCTTGAAGGAACTCAGCTGCTCCTTCTCCAACCGCTCCTCGTTTACCTACATCCACAATCCCCGCCGCCACACGTTTAGTAAAACTCTTACTGCCTGATTCTTTTAATAGTCTAGTAAAACTGTCTTTTATGCCTTTAACTACTATCGCTTCTCCTGTAGTTCCAATAAGACCATAAGCACCACCACCAAGAAGACTGAGTGCAGCCGCACGCCCGCCTCGCATATCTTGCTCAGCAAAATCACCATATAAAATACCCGAACCTTGCGTAAACTCTTGAGAAAACGCTCCTGCAAGTCCACCCACTTTTCCGCGGTTAGCAGCTACAACGTTTTTAAGTCCATATTCTTTTACATGTTTAAAAGAAAGATTGATTACATCGTTTTCAGCTTTGCTAAGTTTTTCGCCCTTTATCTTTTTGTTTACAGTCCTTCGTACCATTCTTTTTACTGCTTCTCGAGTTGCTCCTCTTGCAGCAGAACCAGCAGCCACCCCGCCTACACCAGCAGTAGCTACTGCGGCAGGCCCAAGCACCGCAAATAAAGCAGAACCAGTTATTGCTGCAGTAATACTAGCAATAGCCGAAGGGGCAAATTGCCCTGTGGTAGATATAGCATAAGTTAAAGCGTCACTAAAAGTAGGCGCTTCCATAAGTTCAGTAAAAGATTGTGGGCCATCTATACCTGCAGTCTGTTCAGCTGCAAGACGTTGAAATCTTTGGGCTTCTGCTAAATTTTCATCTGCCGCTTCTGTATCGCCCATTGCGTCATTAATGAGCATTTTGAAATAACTGCGGTTTGCGGCCATGTTGTCCAGGCCTGCTTGAAAAGCGTTGCTAAAAACACTACTGGTGGGCGTAAGCGTTTTAGAATCATATTGTCCTAAAGATAAACCAAGCTCTTCACGTGTTTTTGTTTGTAGGTCTATAGCGCTTACCCCAACTCCTTGATTACCTGGAGTAGGCGCACCTAGAAAACTACCGATTACGTCTAATTCTTGTTTTTCAGGTAGAGGCGCAGGAGCGGGCGTAGTTAAATAAGAACCGTCATCTTGTCTGACAATCTGTTCAAATATGCTGTTTGGGTTTCCATTAGCCACATTTTTATCCCTATTTCTTTTCCTTTTTTACGTTTTTAGCATCTAGATTAAGGTTAGGTATATTATTAAGCGTAAGCAAATCTATTACGCTTTCGTAAGACAACCCAAGTTTTTGTTGTATCTTATATATGGGCACAGAGTTTCTAGTTTCTCTCCTAGGGCCTCCTTCAGTGTTTGGTGTAGATGTCATAACAATATGGTCATCCACTATCGCCATGTTTTGCCAAGCATCACCAACAACAGCTTGTGTGGGTGTACTGCCTAAAACTAAGTTTACAAGTGGAATAGCCGGAAAAATTGCGTCGTTCCAAAAGTCTCTTCCAAAAGTCCACTTATGGTCAGCTGCCATTAGTTCTATAAGCCGCCCTACAGACTCATTGTACTCTACATTAGCTGCCTGCTTCGCTTCTGCAGAAATATCAGACCTTTTCTTATAGGCCGCTAAATCTTTTAATGACCTATCATATGTGTCTATAACCGCATTTAACCCAAGCGTAGTTTCACCATCTAGAGACTTATACTTCCCATTTTCATAATCAAAAACATAGTTCTCCTCTAGTTTTCTAAGCGGGTCCATAGCATCAGTTAAAACATTACGTTCGTTTTGGGCTAAAGCATGCCATTTTGCAGGTACTCCTGCCAATTCTTTTGCTTGGTCAAACTTTAGTCGGTCTTGTGTTGCTTTTAAGTTCCCCTCATCCACTCTCAACTTTCTTTCTACCTGACCTGAAAGTTGTTGGTAGTTAGACAAAGTTGCGCCTGGATCTCCGCCTGAACCCATAGCAGCAATAACCCAGTTTGCATAGTCTCTAGTGGCAGGAGGTAAAGTTTCATCTGCCCATTTTAAGTAATCTTCCATTGTGCCTATTTCAGCTGAGACTAACGCTTCTTGAAGTTCTGTTGCAGCGTCAGCATCAGGCATTTCATTGTTTTCAATTAACGTTTCTTTGTCCTCGATTGTTTTATTTTCTGCTTGTTCTAAAGTAGTTACAGTTGTTGCTGTAGGGTCTCCTTTTAGCGACATCATATAATCACGGGCTTGTCTCCAATGGTCTTTAGTAACCAAACCACTTTTTGTTGGTAAACCCAAGTGCTCAAAAACTTTCTTAATGTTTCCTTCTGAAGGAGTTCCAGCTGGACCTGTCATATCTTGAGCAAGCGGTGTTTGGTCTTCTGGCCTACCTAATTCCGTTTCTATCTCTCGCATAGCTGCTTTCATTTTGCTTTGTGCTAATGCTTCGCCTTCCCACAAACCTAATTGTTTATATTCAACTTCTTTTTTGCTTTTAGGCATAACCTCATAACCACGCTGATCATATTTTCTTTCGTTATCGCCTATAATCTCTGGACCTTCCCCTGTTTTAGAATCTGCATAAACAGTTTCAATTGCTCCCGTTTGATCTAAGGCAGCGTCTGGGCGCGTGTCACCTTCTCCTCCCATCAAAATTTGCTCTTCAGCAGCTATCCGCCTACTGACAGGAGAATTAAGGTCAATAGTTTCATCTGGGTTAAGCCCTATAGAAGCCAAATCTGCCTCTCTCTTCGTTGTAGCCAACGCGGACACCGCATCGTCCCTTTGGTTTTTCTTCTTCATTGATTCTAGATCGTCTGCCATCATTCCATAAGTAACTTGGCTAGCCTGTGGAGTCCTAGCTAAAATAGCACGAGCTCCAATGTCTGCGTATCTTTGTATGTCTTCTGCGTCAAGAAGTAATGGGTCTTTGCCCCCTTCTTTACGATCTCTTGATAAAAAAGACATAACCCCTTTGTCATTCTTTATAGCAATTGCATACATTCCAGCGTTATTAGGGTCCTCTTCTGCAGTAATTTTATGAACCCCTACAATTTTGCCCTGTTTAAGACGACCGTCTGCCCCTTCGTATTTTGTAAGGTTACTTTTTCTAAGAGCAAAATCTAGATAATTAGCAAGGCCTCCTTTTGGTAAAATTCTCATTGCCTCTTCCATGTTAAAAGTTGCATAGCCTCTGTTTGGCCCTTCTTTTGCAATATCAATAATGCCTTGAGCTTGAAGCCTATTCCACACGTCTGCATACTGGTTTTGGTCGTTTATTCGTTGGGCTTCCCGGGCTTGCTGGTTTCGCAAGTCCATAGCCCCAGCTTGATCCCAAGCCCCCAATATAGTTTGTCCGTAGTTAGTAGCCATTATAAGAAAGCTCCTAAAATAACTGCAGATCCAAGAGATGCAACCGTTCCAACCATATTAGATTTATGCTGCGCTTTAGCCATTTTGTAAGCATTTGCTCTTTCTGTATGTCCCGCCGAAGCTTGAGATAAAGCATTTATATTTTGAGAATAAGAATCCGCTCCAATATTTATTAAACCTGCCATAGTCTGATAATTTTGTTCTTTTTGGGCGATCCTAGCATTTGTCAAACCTCCAGCTAAACCAAGCGCTGCTCCCCTTTGTTGTGACCTTACTACTTCTGCTTGTTCAGCTGCCGTTCTATCATAGCCATACCTAGCACGGTTTCGTTCTGCTATTTCTTTAGAGAGTCGTGTTTGTGTTTCAATTTGTTCGGGTACAGCGTCAATTAAAGAAGTGTCTCGTGTTGAAGCAGCAAGCGCTCTTTCAAACTCGTCATAATCTTTCATATAGTCTTCGTACTCGCCTTTAATAATATCTGCATACGCCTGCGACGGATCATGAACCGTAGGAATCATATCCATATAGTTAGCGTTATTAGCACTATAGCTTAACTTACCTGACTTTTGTCTTTGTCTGTAATCGCCTACTGTCATAACTTACCCAACGTTATAATTAGAATCTTTTCCTATTTCAAAAAGATCATTGTCTACATCTAAATTGTTATCTTGCCCAAAAATACCTGTTTTATTTTTATAAGCATAAGCAAGGCTTGTTCCTAGCTGCAACCCTCCACGGACAAGAGAGTCTTTTTCTGCAAGTTTTCTCTTAGCAGAAGCTAAACCTGCAGAACGTTCTTGTGCTGCTACGTCTGATAAACCAAGTTTAGTAACCGCTTTTTTATTTTTCCCAATTTCTAATGCTCCCAGCTTCATGCTTTGTGTTGTACCTAAAGCTTTTTTACTTGCGTCTAATTGTTGAGCAATTGCTCCAGAAGCTATATCTGCTGCAGTGTCCACACTTCTAGCCGCAGCCAAAGAAGGGCGCCCAGTTAAAGCCTGCATAGCATCAGCCCCCGCAACTCGACTAGCAACCGCTTGTGGGTCTCGTGTTGTTGCAACGTCTTGTGTATATTCTTTTGTTATAGGGCCATAAATACCCTTGTCCCTTTCATACTCACTTAAGGCTACACCTGCTGCTAATGTTTCATCAGGTCCCGGTCCGTAATCACTTTTTGATGGTCCACTCATTATAATTCTTTTCTATATATCTGTGTAACAGGCTCATAGCCATGTTTTTTTGCGGCTCTAGTCCACCCTTTCCGAGTACTAGAAAACTCAATTGCCGAAACTTTAAGTTCTTCTGCCAAGTTACTCATAAAAACAAGTCCGTTGTCTCTGTTTTTAAATTTTGAATCTTGATACGCTGCCCATAAAAATAAAACAGGCTGCCCGCCCGAGTCCCTAACAAGGGACGTAATAATAAATCCAACATAGTGCTCTTTTTCATACGCTATAAATAAATCTGTTTTACCATTTTTTAAAGCTGCATAAATGTCTGCAGGTATCCAATCCGCATATGATTTTTTTCTTATTTTATGGAGATCCTGTTCTATGCGCTCATATGCAACGCGCACATCTTCTACAGGTATGTGTTCAAACACAACTCCATTAATAGTCGATCTCCGTACCATATCTCTTATACCTTTTCCTTGGTGTCAAACCCACGCCTTTATATTTGACTAGCCTTCTTACTCCTAAATTTCCTGCTCTTCCTCTAAGTTCTGCATCTGCGATTTCTGCTTGGAATAAAGCAAAATAATCTGAAGAAGCAACTGGGTCGCTCCAGTCTTTAGAAGGAATCCGCAATAAACGATACAAAGCACCATAAATAATTGCGTCTCTGTAATCCGTTGAAAAATCTGTATTTATATTGTTTGAAGTTCTTGTAGGTTTCAAAGCTACACTTAACCTAATTGCATTTGTTTTCGAACTAGAAGGAACAGGGACAACCCAAAAAGTATCTGGGGTTTTTTGTAAGTACACTTTAGGTAAGCTAGAGCGGTTTCTCCAATCAGGAAAATTAAGTTCTAAACTTCTTGGGCTAATAGGATCTAAATCATTTCCGTCATGAATCATCCATAATATTTGATGTACATCTGTACCTGTAGGTTGGCTAAAATCGTATTCGTATACATCTGCAACCGTGCTGATAGGATCTAAATCGTGTACGTAAGCTTGGCTTTTTTCACATGCTTCAATTGTAGCTGCACGCAAATGTGTTTTTACCAAAGTGTCGGGACATCCCGGAACATAAGGTAAAACTTCTTTTATTAATGAATCAAACGTTGCCATTTTTTACTTTTTTGTTTGCGGTACTTTACCGAGTTTAGACACAGGTGGAGTATATAAAGGATGCGCTGTCGAATGGTTAGGCACATTCGGCACGCGTTTTACATGTTTAACCCCATTAACTACGGTCTCTACTGCTTTTCTAGTAGCCACTTGTACTCCTTTTCTTTTTCTTTTTTGTTTTCGGTTTTGGAGGCCCATATATTGGCTTAGGTCTATAAGCAGTAACTTTTATCGTTCCATTGTCATATGTTACTGTTTCTCTGTATTTTGTTTTTCCTAAAGTGCTCATTACACTACTCCGGTTTGTTGTGGTGCCATCATCGGTTGCATCGCTTTTGCCGCATCCAGGTTAGGGCTTACTCCAAGTTGTATTTGTCCTCCGCTAGAAACACTAGTAAGGAATAAATTGTAATGTGCAGATGCTCGCTGTTGATTTCCAGCAAACTCTGCGTCTTTCATATACGCCCTATAAAGAGCATAATCAATTACAGCATTTGCATAAATATCATCTATGTACAAAGTAGCGCTTGTATTTGCTAAATCCGTAGGTGTCCTAGAAAAAACAATCTCTACATACGCATTGCCAGACACCCCTGGGTATACATAATATTTACGGGGGTCGTCTTCATCAAAAGCATAATGTTTAACTACTGTTGTATGAGCTGCATCTCCTGTAACTGCAGGATCATGCCAATCAGGTTCTAAGGTATCTAATATCTCTCGATCAACTATCCTAATAGTTCTTTTGCCTGTTGCACTACCGCCAGCTGCAGACATGTTACGAACTACCTTTATTAACCTTAGTCCAACATCTGGAATAGCTTGTTCCGTGCCAGTAGACAACTGCACATTAGCATGGTCCGCAGAAGCATCTGGTCTTAAATTTACAATCTCCCTTTGTGCATCATTTATATAGCGCAAAAGTTCGGCTTCCGACCACCGAACATTAGTTGTATCTTGGAGGGTATCTTCTATCCTCAAGAGTAAATTTGCACCAGTAATAGTACCGGCCATCTATTTATACCTCGATAATAATGTCTTCTTTCTTCTTCGTTGCTTTTTTCTTCTTGGGAGCCGGTTTTGCTTTGGGTTTAGGTTCAGGTGTTACATCTTTTACTTCTGTGCAACCTGCTTGTATACATTCGTATCCTAAATCATCACCAACTTCCATTTCCTCGCCTGCAGCTATTGTAATAGCAGTGCCCCAAGGTGTAGAAACATATGTGTCAACTTTCGCTGTAATTTTCAATTATTTTCTCCTAAATTATGTGGGTAGCCCCGAAGGACTACCCACAAGACTCAACCTAGTATGCCACGTCCATTCGGATAACACCAAAGTCTTCAACAGCGCCGTTATGGTCACTGTTGTACTTAGGCTTCCTAAAGCCAAGGATCTTACCAATTGAGATACCATTTTGGTTCCCGTAGTCGAAAGAATCTTCAACTATTTCAGGGAGACCGATATCAGCCATAGCAAGCGCCTGAGCTCCACAGAATAAGCAAGCTGCGCCGTCAATTTGAGCGTTAGCACCCCACTTATACCCGGCAGAACCGGCTTCACTAGATGTTCCAGAAGTTGCGCCTGATGTGTTAAACACATGTCGGAACTCATGGATCATAACGCCATCAACCATAAGGCTTGAAGAACCTGAGAACAATTCGTTGCTAGGTCCTCTTACTCCAGCATTCCTGACGTTAGCTAGGAAGTCTGAATCAAGTTTAAGGTCAGCCATAACTTGAGGAGTCACAAACATGTGATAAACCTCGTCGCCACCTGAACCTCTCAAACCACGGATATAGTTATCCTTAGCATAGGCTTTAAGAGCAACAATAGACTTGTACTGAATAGTGTCAGCAGCTACAACAGATGCAGTACTACCAGCAACAAGACCATCAGATGCATCCCATCTTCTATGCCTGTTGGTTGTTGGTGTAGAAACGTCACTAGCAAAAGCAAGGTCACCTAAGTTTTGACCAGTAGACATAACTGATCTTAGGGCACCATTATTTTTGTTAGTGAGCGCAATACCAGATAGCGTTAAGAACGCTATTTGGTCAATACGATCTGCCATTGCATACGCAAGGGCGTCTCGAGAATGCTCACGAAAGTTGACAACTGATTTTTGATCAGCAAGACGTCCAGCTAGACGGTTTGCAAATCTCATTTGATCAAGTTGAACAACGATATCGTATGCTCTCAATGCTTCTTCATTACCTTCGAGAGTGTAGTCTCCAATGATACCATCACCAGTCATGTCAGCTAGAAGGGTTATTACCGCTCTCGCTCCTTTCTCAGATTTGGTAAGTTCAGAAATTTTCTGAACCATTGCATTAGGGCCACTACCCGCAAATTGGTTAATGAAGGACATATTCCGAGCAACACGCCAGAAATCACGTGACCAAATAGTGAGCTGTTCACTGGTCAGTGATGCAAAGTTAGTATTTGCCATTTGAATACTCCAAATTAATAGATTTAGAACCAATCGACTTATTTGGGGCGATATTTTACCCGTATACCCTTTATCGTTGGGATACGCTCTCGTAGTTTTACGAATACGACCTCGCGCAGTTTTACGTCGGATGCGAGACGAAAACGATTTTTTACGGGAACGACCCCGGCTAGATATCGTACTAGCAGACGAAATACTCTTTTATATTACATTAACTTCTAACCAAAGTCACCACGCATTCTACGTAATGTTTCTTCAGGTAATGCCATAAATTCATCATCAGACAACACGTCTATGTCTACAGATTTTTCACCTCGTTCTCCAGCGCCTTCGCCTTTCATAGCAGGCGGCTGTGATTTAGCTGCTGCTACTTTCTTTTTAACTGTAGTTTTTTGTCTACGTTCTTGTACTTGCTCTTGTGTAACAACGTTTTCGTTACCTTGCAAACTACTATCACCTGCAGTCGATAAAAGTTCAGGTCGTTTTGCGGCTAGTGTATATTCAGTTGCTCGTGCCAACGAGTCAGCTGCGCCATAGCCTTGCACTATAAAAGCATCTCGAAGGTCCATAACCTCTTGAGTTAAACCTTCATCATAAGTAGTACTGTTTTGGTCCAATATAGGAAAAGTCTGTTCGATCTCTTGCGCTTTAGCTTGTAGCTCTTGCGCTTCTTGATTTTGTTGAACTGTTTGACCCATTTGTTGCTGGACTTCAAACATCATTGCTTCTTTTTCTGCAGTACGAATTTCATTTCGTACAACAGCGGCTTGGTTCATTTCGCCATCAAGTAGCAGTTGTTGATACTCTTGTTCTTTAGATGCAAAGTCATATTGAGGCGCTTCAGCTTTAGCTGCCGCTTCTGCTTGTTCTATTTCATTAATTCGTTTTTGCATCTTCTTATTTTTAGCAAGAACTTCATCGAGTCGAGATTTAGGCACCATAGGCGCTTTATCTTTTTTAGCTACAGCTTCTTCTGCCACCTCTTCTTCAACTCCTCCATCGTCTGATCGTGTAGCGTCTGCATCTGCGTCAGCCATTGTTTCTTCGACCACATCTTCTGAGCTGTCTTCTGCCTCTGGTTCTGTTTCGCCTTGTTCTTTTGCCTCAAGTTCTTCTGGGCTCGTTTCAAGGTTAGTCTCGTCTCCAAGTGTGTCTTCTTGCGGCGTCTCTGCTTCTTCATCAGTCACTCCTTCGTCTTCTGATACTGTTTCAAAGTTCATATCTACATTAAAGCCCTCGGCGTCTTCTTTAGTAATCGCGTCCGCGCCAGGCATTCTGTCGTATACTACATCTCCTTGTACATCATCGTTTGGGTTTACTTTTTTCTTAGCCATCAGGCCCTCCTTGTTTAAATGCCGCTATTGCCACTTTGGCAGCTGCGTTAGTTTCCGTGTCAGCACGTCTTTGTTCATTAGTTAAACCTGCTAACCTCTCTCTGAGCTCAAGTTCTTCGCGTTTCATTTGAAGTTTACTTTCTATTTCAGCCATCTGCAATTGTGGGTCTACATCTGTAATCTCTTGGACCTTGGCAGTATTAAGGGCTGCTTCGCTTTGTATCTTAGTAGCTTCTGCTTCTAGTTTAGCTATCTCTAGTTGTATTGTTCTAATTTGAGCCTCCATTTGGAATTGCATCATTTGTGCTTCTTGTTCAGATGGTGGGTTAGTCCCTTCCATAGCACGTATTCGCTGTGCTATTTCGCCTTTACGTGCTAAATGTGAAAAATCTACTACTACATCGTTTGGAATAGGTACACCTACTTGACGAAGCTGCAATGCTTCAGCAAACTGCATTTCATCAAAATTATCTCTCGCTGGGCTGCTAGAAATAACAACATCATACTCTCCAACAGTAAGATCATTTATAATTTCACCTTCCGGTGTCATTTGGTTTAATACCATTGGGTCGCTTCCCTTCATAGGGTCTGCTTCATTTACAATTTGTACAACACGCTCTTCTGTATAATATGCTTGTACAAGATTTAAAATCTTTTCCGCTAAATATTGTCGGCTTTTAGCTAGGTTGTCCAAAGGCACTTGAATCATCATTGCGCCTCTGTTCTGTTTTGCTTGAATCGCAACGCCTGAAACTTCTGGGCTGTCTGTACCCAACATTGAATCACTAATACCACTGATTTGTTTTATATTAACGGCTGCTTTTTGGCTTATGCGATCTAAACCGGTAGGAATCTGATTCGGCGGAATTTTAGCCGGGGGATTAAAACCACGGTTAAATTCGAGTACTAATCCTGTCTCAGCGCCATGCTCTTCTAAGTCATCTGCATCCATGCCACTTAGAGAACCAGACTCCACAATCCAACCGCTGTTAGCAGTTGTATTCACAATATGTAGTTCTTGAGAAGAGATCTTATTCAGTTGTTCTTGGGGGGATATTAAATTACGAACCATTCCGAACGGTCGACCTCTTCTCCAGAAAGGAAAGTAAGGGACTAAAGTAAAATGGTCATAGGGCGACCAATCATCATGTAACACTATTAAATCAGCTGTCACTGTCCAACGCACTTTACGAACCAGTTTTTCAATAATGTCTAGGTCATACTCATCTGCAAACTGTTCTCTTTTCTTTTTAGTCCACCCATAAGGAACCTGTCGCATATCGCCAGTAAAACGATCAACATAAAACATACACTCTTTAAGTCTATAATACTGTCGTTCTATTACTCGAACTGAGCGTAGCGCGCGATTTTCTTCTGGGTTTGTTGTGTTGCCTTGTTGATATTCGACACCACTATAAGTGTCGCCGTATCTAGTTTCTTCGTACTCGATTGAATCTGTGCCTAAAGCTGACCCCTGTTCCACAGTTATACGAAGTTTGTCTGCTTTTTTCTGTCCATAAATCTCTTCTATCTCATCAAGGCTCATCCACTTCGTTTCAAAAACCTCGTTCCACGTTCTAGGGTCGTAATCTTTGCCATCTGGGTCAATAAGAATATCTAGTGGGTCTTTTGAAGTTATACGAACTTCACCTTGTATATGGTCATCAAAATCTATACGAACATCAAACCAACCCCTGTCTTGTATAAGACCATCAGAAAAAACCTGTGCCTCTACCCAATCTAACTTGTTGTTATCAGAAATTTGCAAAAACAACTTAGTAAGTGTGTCTGCTATTTCTTGTTGTCCGTTTCCTCTAGGTTTAAACGTAACATCCATTCTACGTGTACTTTGCTCCCCTATAACTGTGTTAATAGTAGGTAATATAGTATTAATAGTAAGAGCAGGTCTGCCTTGGTCATCTAATGTAGACAAGTCAGCTGCGTCCCACTGTTCTCCTCGATAGAAAGCATCGCATCTTTTTGCGACTGCGATGTAGTCTTGATGTCCGTTGTCCCGGGCGCGCGTGTACGCGTCCCACTGGTCGCGGGCAAGTTGATGTTCTTTTGCTTTACTTAACCTTTTAGGTTTGTCGGATCTATATGCCATTAAGCGCTCATTGATGTTTTCTTGTTATCACTTTTTACTAAGTGTCTTAGTCTATCTCTCCAAGATGGCTCAGGAGCAAGCCTTTCATAAAAGGTTGCAAACTCAGTCATCATAAGACCAATCCACGCCAAGGCGTCGACCTGGTCATCGTGCGTACCATTAGGAAACCGTAAAAGTTCTGCGACAAGAGGCCCAGTCCACACAGCTTCCTTTGGAAAGTATACCATGCCTTGTTGCATTCGTCCTTGAATTGCACGTGCTCTTGCTTCCTTATCTCGTCGTCCAACTTTTAAGTCTTTAAAATACGCCTCGTGTAGTCTACGCTCTCGAACTCTTTTTTCCAAGAACGGACCGATTGCCATCTCTATGTGACCCTTCTCTATGCCAACAATTCCGGGCCTCCAAGTCTCATAAAGATCTAAAATTTGTTCTACCAATTCAAAGCCATCAAACTTGCCGCGAACAGTATCAACAACATACATATTATCATACTCATCGACCCCGACCACAATGCCAACCGAATAGTCATTTCTATCTCTTTGGCCAATCGCGAGATCCCACGCGCAATAATACCGCAACTTCGACAAATCAACGTCTTCATTCTCATAATAGCGTATCATATCTCGATTGAAATAATCACCTTCATCTGCAACTGGGTTCTGCTGATAAAGTGCGACCCAATCCCGCGGGCCTACCGCTTTTTGTATTTGTTGCAGCGCGTCAAGGTTATATCGCTCAGGATGTAATGCTTCGCCGGTTTTTCTAAATTCTTCGTCTTTTTCCGCAACCGCGGGGTATTTAACTACTTCCCACTGGTCTGCTCCATCCTTAGCTGCAGTCAACAACCGCCCCGCCAAATCATCGTCGTGCCACCGCGTAAGAATAATGAGCACACCGCCCCCCGGAGCAAGACGTGTGTATGCAGTTGAAGTGTACCAGTTCCATACCGATTCCCGATTAAATTCGGATTCTGCGTCCTCTCGGTTTTTTACAGGGTCATCGATTACCAAAATGTTCGCACCTTTACCCGTGATACCTCCACCAACACCAGCAGCCACGTATCCCCCTCCTTGGGTCGTGAGCCACGCTTCGACGGATTGACTCGTTCGATCCAAAAGTGTCTTAGCAAAAATGTTTCTATAGTTAGGTTCGCGCAAAAGTTGCCGCACTTTTCTAGAGAACGTCATTGCGAGCGAGCCTGAATACGAACAACTGATAAACTCGTGTTTGGGGTTTTTACCTAAATGCCACGCCGGAAACGCGACACTCGCCAAAGTTGATTTACCATGCCGCGGAGGCATAAACAACATTAACCTAGGCGATTCGCCATCTTCTACCGCTTGACTAAACTTTTCGAGCCTTTGACAAATGTCTTTGTGCACCCATCCCGCAAGGTAGTCTGGGTTAAACCTTTCGACAAAAGGCAGAACATGCTTGCGAGACAGGGCTCTTAGGGCGAGCTCCCGTTGAGCAGCCTCTTCTCTAGAGAGTTCGGGCTTTGAAGTGGGAGACGTATCTTCTTTCTCAACGGGAACCGCAACTTTTTCTGCTTCGTCTGCTTTACAATATACGCAGATCCCTCCTTCCGGTATAAGTGTTTCTGGATAAGAAGTCAAACACTCCTTACATTCAATCTTTTTTATTTCCATCCCTTCTTGGCATTAGGTACTGGTTATCCACACCAGCAATTTTGAGCAGTTCCGAGTCAGGCAGTCGTTCTAACTGCTGTACATTCTTCTCGATATTGATATTTATCTGTGTTGGGTTCTCAGGAGCGTGTAGACCGTGAAGCTTGCACAACGAATCGGTAATCTTACACTCTTCGGTCGCGGTTACCGACTTACGATGCGCTTCTAAGTACATATTAGTAGCAACACCTTTATCGAATTTGACCTCATCGCGCAATTCTTCACGAAAATAAGCTACTGCTTTTTGAATTTTGGGCTTTTTAAAGATTTTATACACATATTCGGCGTCTCCGTACCCCGCTGCACGGCCCGCGGCTGCTTTAGACATGCCTCGAAGGAAAAAATGCACTAATCGCTCTTCTTGAGTCGACAATTCATTGAGTTGTAGCCCCGCGTACGGGTAATGTGACTGCATTTCAGCTCTGTCTTCGTCCGAAAGCTCTAATTTTTCGATTTCTTCCGTCATAAATAGGGTTATTATAGTTAAAAGTCTTCTTTTTTAGCAATTATATTCTTACACCACCAATAAAACTCACTTTCTCCTAAAGTATGTTTCATTACATTTACACGAAAGGCCACTAATTGTATGTTTTCGGGTATATATCCTTTATTGGGGTCTTTTCTATCAATGCTAACGTTAAAATTTTGAGATCCTTCGCCCGATTGCCACGTTAAATACACACCAGATAACGCACATTTACCTTCTTGATGGTCCCATAACTCGTACAGTTGTTCAATTTCAAGGTTCCAGGTTAACGGTTCGGGTTCCTTGGCTCGGGCGTACTTCAATTTGGAATAAACTTTCTTTAAATACGCGTACGGAGAAGAACTAGATCTAGCCGTGCGTTGTGCATTTTCACATGTTCGGCATGTAGCTCGTTTGTTCCCGCTCTTCGTCTTATTGTACTCGTCCGAAGGTAAGTCCCTTTTACATTTTGCGCAAATTTTTTTCGGCAAAATTTTTCCTAAAATATTTTTCTTTAAAAACTATATCACAATCGCTCACTCATTGCCTCCCCTCTTGCTCACATCACACCCCCTTCCCCCGATTCGGAATTTGGAACCTTGTTTGAATTTAGTGGTATTGGAACCTTGTTTGAATTTAGTGGCACACTACTATCATCATATCTTATATCGCTATCGCTAGAAGAGATCGATCCAGTAGGTCGATCTAATAGTTTTTCTATTTGTAGAAAGGTTGGTAAGCACATCAACCTACAACAAGGGAGAGTAGAACATGGATACACCATTGACTACTGTCTCTTTCGTTGACGCCAACGGACAGGCTAAGCCTATTCGCAAAACACCAGGTGGAATGGTTCCATTTGATGTCTGTGAAAGCTACGCTAAGTCCGATGGTTCCACAGGTTGGGCAAGAGCGTTTAGCTCAAGCATAATCAGCATTATGCAATGGCCCAACGGCACGCTTAAGATCAAAGTTTTCGGTCTTGAGTTTCGTGGATACCCTGCGACAGTGAAAGAGACTACTCAGCCCCAAGCGAATGGCAATGCTCAAGTAGCACAGCCAGCGCCTCAGGCTGATACTGATTCAGTTCAGTATTGAGTGTCTTAGCTGAGACCCGAACCCAAGGAAACAAGTGAGGTTTGTTACTCAATCACTTCCCCCATGTGTTGATTTAAGATAGTGTCTTGATTGTTACTACTATCATACCTCAGCACATGGGCATATTAACGCTTAACGGGAGAATCAATCATGAAATCCATGAAAGAAATTCTAGAAATAGCAGGCGAAGGCTACGAAGGCTTAGACGTCGAAGACAAATACGCTAAAAGCAAAGCAGTTATGGCTAAGCTATATAACGTGTCTGTCGAACACTTCAACAAAGGTCGGGACAAAGCCAAAGCTAAGCAAAGAGATCCAGTTCAATTAGATCTCTTCGATGACGCATGATCACCTCAGTAATCGGCTTCTTCGCAATCGTCGGAGTTCTGTTTACCATCGTCTTTCTTTTCAGTGTCGCTTGTATCTGGTATGTAGTTGGCTGGGTAATTGAAGCTGAAAACACAGAGAAATCCTAACTCTAGGTTGGGGGGTCCGTTCAGGGCCCCTCATTTACTTTAATTAGTACAACCGTAGAGCGCCAAAGGCGCGTCTTTATAATATTGGTAGTCCGCGGGAGACCCGCGAACCACCAATTCGGGGCTCTCGTGTGCATTACTACTATCATCGGCGAGCTTGCGAGCCCGATGTGTGCCAATTCGTGTGCTAACACGCTAAATATATGGTGAATGACCATGAACCACGCTCCACGAGCGAAAAAACTTGACTATCTGTACCACGTGTACCAGATGTGTACCACCACTTTTCACAACTAGCGGTACACCTACAGCCCCGATAAACACGGACCGTGAACCGTGAATCGTGGGCATTGTACCGCGTGTACCAGCTAAAACTCTCGGATACTAGTTATTTATACTATGTTCTATCTTAATGGTTAAAAGTCTAACAGACCCAAAAGTAATGGTACAAATGGTACAAAGTCCTACAACCCTTATCCTAGAAGCTTCTCAGCTGTACCACTACTTTTTAACTTGTGGTACACCGACCCTCAGCTCAGACCCGCAGGCCTTTGGCGTTGGGCTCTGTAGCTGTACCACTACTACTGGTACACTTTCAAATGGCCACGGTCCAAGTATTCCCGTGGCTGTAGTTTGTCCTTTTATACTTTAACTTAACTAATGGAGAATAAAAATGGTTAGAACGTTAATAGAAGAGGAAAACATGCCTGTTGTTAAAAACATAAGAGACTGCGAAGCAGGTATAAAAAACCCTAATGATGTTTACATCGGAAGAGGTTCTAAGTGGGGCAACCCCTTTGTAATTGGTGTACACGGTACTAGAGAACAAGTTGTACATAGATATGTTCTTTACCTTAGCTCAAGGCCAGATCTAATAGATGCTATACCTGAACTAGAAGGTAAAAATCTTATTTGTTACTGCGCACCTAAGCTATGCCACGGACATGTATTACAAAGCCACTTCACAGGCAACCCATTTTATATGGACTACGCTGAAGGAGACAAGCATGGTTTTTAATCGCAAGCGCCGATGGACGCTAATATCCATCACTTTAATCTTAATTTTACTTTATATGGGGCTATAAATATGAACATAGTTAATAATTTACTAGACTATTCTACACCATGGTCTTTGCCTGATGTCTATCTATTCACAGGCAACCCAATACGGCGTAAAGATGGTGCAATTGTTATGGGACGCGGGGCAGCACTAGCTGTTAAATCCGCATACCCTCAAATACAATATGGTTTTCAAGGCAATAAACCTTTACGCTGGGAAACAATAACTGATAAACAGCACATAGGCTGGTTTCAAGTCAAAGAACATTGGGCTTCTCCTGCTCAAATAGAACTTGTTAAACAATCTACCTTAGCTCTTGAAAAGGTAGCTTATAACAGACCTAATATTAATTTTCATATTAATTACCCTGCTGTTGGCAATGGACAACTTACTGAGTCACAAGTTGCACCTATACTAGATCTGTTACCTGACAATGTATATGTTTATAGATGACATTCAGAGTCGCGCTCTGGCTGACGCTACACAGTGTTGTAGTTGCTCTCTGCAGAGAGTAGCAGTTTTTATGGTTTTACTGGGGACTTAAAACCTAGAGTCAGGCGGGACCCGTCACACTTGTGATGAAAATATCGCCTGACTTGCGTTTTGGTAAACAACGAAAAAGTTTCCCACTAGCAGACGGTGTTAGGCTGCCGGCGAACTAAGTCCCGCCACCCCGTCGAGAGTAGAACTACACGGGTGGCAGGCTCTTTAAAAACATTCAGGTGTCCACTACTATGCGTGCCGACACCTGCAAACCTGCACACATACTTCACAACGAACCGATCCAGTAGGTCGGTTCGTGTAGTTTGTCTTTTTGTACTTTAACTTAATAATGGAGAATATCATGGACGATATTAGAGAGTTTCCCCAAGTCCTCTTTAAAACTTGGTTATGCAGAGTTGTACCTGCTATGTACAACAATAAAATACTAGCTCTTCGCCTCATAGACATTGAAGACGGATCGCCAATTGCTATGGCAACCGTCAATCTTGAAGAACATGCACATGTCCTTCTTTCAGAAATGTCTAAAGGAAATGCAATTCTTACTTTTGTCAAAGACTACAGTGAGAACGAAGGCATGCTTAAAGCACTAGTAGATGCTCAAGTGGTTGTAGATACAGGCATAAAAGCACCTTCAGGTTATGTAGAAGTTCCTGTTGTAGAACTTGCACATGACAAGCTTGAAAAAGCCTACCTTAACATGCTTGATGATGCTCTTAACAAAGACATGGAGCAGAAGCTAGCTAACATTAATTAAACTATTCTCCCTTAATAGTTAACAGTTTTTCCACGGGTTTTCTGTAAAAAAACCTTATTTTATGGAGATTAAAATGGACATAGATCTACCCGATTACATACTTAACGACTTGTTTGCTCAACATGAAGACGAGCGAGACCGTGTTCGTGCTGGTATACCTAGTGTAATGCTTATGAAGTATTGGGCTAGTCGCAGTTATCGTAGACAACAAGAGATTGGTTATAAATCTCAGCGTAAACGAAAGTATGGTAAGAAATATAAACCGCTTAAATTCTAATTGCGGTTTGTTGAGTGCTCACCTTGGTGAGTGAATATTAACCCTTCTATATAGGAGTACAAAATGCCAAAAGAACATTTTGACCCGTCTGAGATGGAGACGGAAGAACTTATTCCATCAAATGAAACCCCTGAGTCAGCGTATCGTGCAGATACAATCGGTGACCCAGAGGGCAGTGAAGAAAGAGAAAGACAAGTAGCTATTGTGTTACCTGACTTTTTCTATCGCAGATATAAACTAGACGATGCAGGTAATCCTACCTTCAACGAAGTAGTTGTATCTCAAATCATGGAAGTATTTGATGCTAAGTATGGCACTGAGCAATCGTTTAGTGACGACAAAGCTGAAAAGTATTTCAACAAACAAGTTACTCAAGTTGTTGATGGTTTTAGTCAATTGTTAGAAGTTGACCCTCAAACAACTGGTATCAATGCATTGCAATTGGCTACCAGAACTTGGGCTGAGTTCGCTAGTGTTGCTTATGAGTATAAAGACTCAATTAGCACCATTAAAGAAAATCAGGAGATACCAGATTGGCTTATCGATAGAGAAGACAAAATGGTTCAGCTTGGTCGTAAAGCTAGAATGTTGTCAGCGTTCCTTAATAAAATGGACGACAAGTTTGGTCTTAAAGATGTTGAGATCAATAGATTTAGAGTCCAACAAGCAGTTGAGAACCGACTACAGCGTTTAGCTGAATGGAATTACAATCAACACGCTGATAAGTCTGGAAAAATCACTAGTAAGTCTATTACTAATGAGACAGCTTCAGCAATGTTTGATAATGCGTAATTAATGTCCCGAAGTGTCAGCTCTACTTTGTTACTCAAAGGGCTTTAGGTTGGTGTTTATCCTGTTGTCTGGCCCACCCGACATCTACTAAAAAGCACCCCTTGGTCTGGTTCGGGGTATAAACCAGAGGGTAGCCTAGGTCTGTGAATGTGAAAGCAGGCTCTAGGCTATCACTTTTAATGCTTGTTTACAAATATGTGTGCCGACAAGTTGTTTAATCATTTTATTCAGTAAAACCCATCTGCCAGTTTATTGGCTGTTTTAATTTAATTTAGGAGTAGGAGTATGCATCAAATACGTCCAAAGCATCTCGTTTCAGAGATTGTTGATAACATGCGTGCCGGTCTTAACACCATGATTTGGGGTGGACCAGGTATCGGTAAATCAGAAATACCAGAACAAGTTGCCACGAGTCTTGACCAAAAGTTGTTAGACTTTCGTGCAAACTTGTTTGATCCTGTTGATGTTCGTGGTGTGCCACGAGTTGTCAAAGTTAAGGACCAAGAAAAATATTTTACATCGTGGGCTGTCCCAGATGTATTTCCAATTGTGGAGCGAGATGGTGAGCGTGGCTTATTCTTCATTGATGAATTGCCAACGGCGCCGCCTGCAACACAAAATGCGTTCCTGCAGTTATTATTAACCAGAAAGGTTGGGGATTATCATCTACCGCATGGCTGGTCTATCATAGCTGCAGGTAACCGTTTGACAGATTCTGCTGCTGTCTACCAAATGCCATCACCTGTCAGAAACAGGTTAGCTCATTATGAGTTAGAACCTAATGTTGATGACTGGTGTGATTGGGCAATTGGCAATGGCATCAGCGATTCGCTTATCTCATTTATGAGATATCGCCCTGGGCTGTTGTATTCATTCGACGCTGATCACTACTCTTTTCCTACTCCTAGGAGCTGGGCGTTAGTGGATAAGAAGTTGAAGATAAACAACAATGAAGAGACATTGTTTTACGGTGTGTCTGCATTAGTTGGCGATGGCCCAGCAGGTGAGTATGTAGCATTTAGAAAAATTGCTGATTCACTTCCTGATATTGACAATTTGATTGAGAATCCACAGAAATACAAACATGATTCTGATCCAGCTATCTTGTATGCCCTCACAGGTGCTTTGGCATCTAGGGCAACCGAAGACAAGATAGCTAATATTATGCGTATTGGCGACAAGTTGGAAACCGAATATCAAGTTGTTCTTGTCAAACAGTCAATTCAACATGACAAGGCTAGGGCTAATTCAAGTCCAAATTATAAACCTATTATTGATTCTCCTTCTATACAGAAATGGATCAATGATAATTCAAATGTAATCTTATAAGGAGAGTGTTATGGCTTTTTACGAAGTTCTTATCTTTATTATAGCTGCGGTAGGTACAATTTTACTTCCCGTTGGCTATAGAATATTTGATCAATATAAACCTATTCCAGGTGTATTGATCATGGCATATGGTTTCTTTTGTTCAATAGTAACCATTGCTGGCATTATTAATCTTTTAAGTTAGAGGTATATTATGGCAACTGTCCGTATGGCTGACTACCTTCGTCACAACATTGTCAAAAAGTTTAAAGAACTTTATGACAAATCTAATCCACCAATTGAGCAAAAAGCTTATCACGGTGACAAACTCTATGAGACTTTAATTTCTGGTAAAGTTCAAAAACTTAGCGAGCAAGTTGAAGAATCTTTTGGTGATTTAATTGACACTAATGATCTTCTTATGGAGACAGACCAGTTAAAACTTCAAACAAACATTATGGTTTATGATTATGAAAGAGACTTTGATGACTCTAAAAACATGAATGTTTATTCAATAGTAGAAAAGTTTAAAGAAAACGAAATTATTGAAGTTCCTTTATCTTCCTCCGTTAACATGTTTGCTAAAAGAGATCGTTATTACAGCGAAATTGTATGTCTTAATGCCGATTCAGAAAATATACCTGAAGCAGCAAAAGAATATATAGAGAAAATTAAGAAGAACCATCAAGAAGAATCTCGTCGTTATGCTAAAAAGTATGTAGATTCTGAAAAAGTTGATGAAACTCTTCTTCAGTTTACAACTCTTAATCAAGCTCTCAAGGCTTGGCCAGCTCTTTCTAAACTTGTTCCACAAGATAAGATCTCTAAAGTGCATGAAAGACAACAGCGTAAACGTAAAGAACAGCAACAGCGTTCTAAAGTCGCGCCTGTTGAGCAAAACCTTAACAAAACTATATTGACAGCTTCATTGCTGGGAGATGACTGATGGGCTTAATACAAGGATATGTGCTTAATGAGTCTCCTAGTCAATTGATTCATAGGTATAACAACATTGAATCCAGGCAATGTCAAAATATGGGTGTGCCGTATCAACGAAATGGCTTTCTTTTTGACAGTGTGCAAAAGAATGTGCATGACCAAGTTAGAAACATAGACTTGTATCCTGTTTCTTTTAGTTATACTTCAAAAATGAAGCTTGGAAACTTTATGAAAGTTGGTGATTCTATTATCCAACACTACCAGCAAGGTTATTTACGATGTGAAGTTTCTAAAATTACTTCTCACCGTAATATATACGTTAGACGTTGGACAGAAGAAGTTAATTACCTAAAAGGACAAGACCTTATTGATAAAGGATACATAACTGATGAACGTGACGCTAAACAGTGGCAACCTTTCAGAAACAGCCAACCCGAATGGGATGGACGAGATCAATATTGGGCATTCGTAGAAAAACTTCAAGAAATTGAAAATAAAACAGAAAACGAAGATATTGCTTTAGAGTTTTTAAAACAAGCTTGGTTTCAAAACCCCAAAGCAGGTCAAGTTACTGCACCCCGAACCGCGGACCGTGAATGGAGATTATATAACTATGATCTTTATGCAATACCCAAGGAGAGGGCACTTTA
>VTLG01009444.1_pt1 | contig 33284 bp, 38 predicted proteins | sample 4694571 | NCBI WGS metagenome assembly VTLG01 (sample SAMN12604809, study PRJNA352737) | marine metagenome | biome: ENVO:00000447; feature: ENVO:00000209|ENVO:00000569|ENVO:01000036; material: ENVO:00002151; isolation source: viral sequences binned using virsorter ...
AGAGCACTTGATGCAGATAATCAAGGGACATCTAGTTTCATTTCACCACAAACATTTTATGGAGATGGAGTATAATGGGTAAATATGCATCAGGTAAAAGATCATTAGCAATTTCTGATAGATCAGGGATGGCATTTCCATATACTGAAATGGTTAGAGAATGGAATGGATCTTTAGTTCATTTTTCTGAATATGAACCAAAGCAACCTCAATTAGAACCAAAACCAGTTGGCTCTGATCCACAAGCTTTATTTAATCCAAGACCACAACCTGCATCTAAAACAAGTTTAATACTTTTAAATAATAATCCATTTACAACTGTTATTTCTGGTGGAACAACTTATGTAAATGTTTTTTCAGAAGATCATCAAAGAGCAGCAGGAAGTAAAGTTAGATTTAGAGGACCTCCTGTTGTAACAACAGCTGGACCAGGTGGAACTAATCCAGATGATATAAAAAATTTACAAGCTTTTGCAAACATACCAACATTTGATAATGTAAGTGATTTAAATAATACATCAGGATTTACAATTGCGTTAGGACAAATAGATTCTGCAGGAAATATTACAGGGGCTACAACAACAGATTCTTTGACACAACCTATAAATTATTTTCACATAACAAGTACTAGTAATGCTACAACAGGAGGTATATCAGGTGGTGGAGAAAACTGTTCTGCAGGACCAGTAACATTAGAGGTAGTAAACGCATAATGACATACACTTTAACAAACTTAAGAGACAATATCAGAAATTACACAGAGGTAAGTAGTAATGTATTATCTGATACTGTTTTGGATACAATCATAGTTAACGCAGAAAATAAAATTTACAGAGAAGTTGATTCAGATCAAGATAGACATTATGCAACTTCAAACGCTATCGTAGGAAATAGATATGTAACAATTCCTCAAGATTTAAGATTTATTAGATATGTACAATTGAAAGACACGGCAGGAAATCAATATTATTTAGAGCAAAGAGATACTAGTTTTATGGCTGAATATTATTCTACTCCTGGAACACAGGCCGTAGATATTCCTAAATATTATGCTAATTGGGACGAGGAGTTTTGGGTTTTAGCACCCACACCAGATAAAACTTATGAAATTACATTAGCTTATAATAAACAACCAGATACACTTACAGATACTACATCTACTCCCGCCCCAGCTACAGCTGGAACTTATCTGTCAAATAATTATCAAGATTTACTTTTATACGCTTGTTTGGTAAATACATATGCATACTTGAAAGGTCCACAGGATATGTTACAATACTACCAAGGGGCTTATGAAAAAGCACTTTATTCGTATGCGATTGAACAACAAGGTCGTAGACGAAGAGACGAGTATGCTGATGGTGTTATTCGTACTGTGTTAAAATCAGAAAACCCATCAAGTAATAAATAAGGAGATAAAACAATATGGCAAATATAATACCAAATAGTTTTAGAGGTGCTCTCTTCGAAGCGAATCATAATTTCAAAGCTTCTGGTGGAAACACTTTTAAAATTTCATTATACACAACTAATCCATATTCAACATCTTCAACTGTGTATTTATCAGGAACTGGAAACGGCGAAGTAGATACAACAGGTGGAACTAACTATTCAGTTAAAACATTAACAAGACTTGGAGTTGCTTCGAGCACAGCAGTTGCTTCAGTTGACTTTGATAATGTTACTTATAGTAGTGCATCTTTTACTGCGGCTTTTGCAGCAATCTATAATACAGATACAGTTGATGGAACAGCAAACAGATTAGTAGTGGTTTTAGATTTTGGTGGAAACAAGACAGCAACGAATGGTACTTTTACTATTACGTTTCCTGATCCGACTACACCGTCTAATGCAATTATTAGTATGGCATAAGGAGAAAATTTATGGCGTTAGTTATAAATGATAGAGTAAAAGTAACAAGCACAACTACTGGTACAGGTGCGTTTGCACTTGGATCAGCTGTAACTGGTTTTGAAACTTTTGCATCAGGAATAGGAAATAATAACACAACTTACTATTGTATATTTAATCAAGGTACAAGTGAGTTTGAAGTTGGACTTGGAACATTAGATGCTACAAGTGCAAACATAACAAGAGGATCAGGAGCTACAATTTTTAGCAGTTCTAACTCTGATAATGTTGTTGATTTTAGTGCAGGCACAAAAGATGTATTCTGTACTTTACCTGCAAGTAAATCGGTTTTCTTGGATGCATCAGGAACACCAGTAGGAGCAGCGTCAGCTGGTTTTGCATTAGCAATGGCGGTGGCGTTATAAAGGAATAAATTATGGCACAAGATTTTAGAAACAATTTACAAAGAAACGTAGGTACATCTCCAGTCACTTTAATTACTGCTGGAGACTTTGATGCTGTTATAGGTATCAGAATTTGTAACACTACTACTTCAACTGTTTTGGCTAGTTGTCAGATTGTAAATGGCGGAAACGATCACTTTATTGCAAAAGAAGTCAGTGTTCCACCAAACTCTGCAATCGAACTAATTCAAGGTGGTGCAAAAATTGTTTTAGCAAACGGTGATGTACTTAAAGCTCAAAGCAACACTGCTTCGTCTTTAGATATTGTTACATCATTTATTGATACAATTAGTTCGTAGGAGGAATTATGACGGCGATAGTAAATGGAATCCAATACATCGGAGGCGGCACAGCCCCTGATGAATTTATAAAAAATCAAGCATCTACCATGGATGGTACACAAACTGTTGAGAGCGGTGTTCTTGCAGGGCCTATTACTATACCTGGTACAATAACAGTAACAGGGACTTTAGTAATAGTATAATGTCAAAGATAGAAGTAGATGCAATAGATAAACAAAGTGGTTCAACCTTAACTTTAGGTGGATCAGGCACGGCTGTAACTTTGGCGTGTGGTGCTACTCAAACAGGTTTTGGTAGAGAAGGTTCAGTTAATTGGCAAACAGGATCAATTAAAACAACAACATTTACTGCAGTTAGTGGAGAAGGTTATTTTGTAGATACATCTAGCGGAGCTGTAACTGCAAATTTACCAGCAGGTTCTGCTGGGGCAATAGTTTCTTTTGCTGATTACACAAGAACTTTTAATAATAATAATTTAACAATTTCCCCAAATGGCTCTAATAAAATTGGTGGATTTGCGCAAGATGCAAAATTAACTGTCGCTGGTCAAGCAGCAACTTTTGTTTTTGTAGATGCAACAGAAGGTTGGATTAATGTTCAAGAAACTCAAACTTCTCAAACAGGTACATCAGGTTTTATTATGGCAACAGGTGGAACAGAAACAGAATCAGGAAATTGCAAAATTCATACATTTACAGGACCAGGAACTTTTGCGGTGAGTGCAACAGCTAATACAGGTGCTTGTAATCAAGTTTCATATATTGTAGTAGGAGGGGGAGGTGGAGGTGGATCAGGAACTCCTGGCTCAAGTTGGGGCGGTGCTGGAGGTGGCGCTGGGGGATTTAGAGAAGATAAATCTCCAACTACTTCTTATACAGCATCACCTTTAGAAGGTGCTGGAGCCATAACAGTTACAGCTACAAGTTTTCCAATAACAGTTGGAGGTGGTGGAACAGCTGGACCTGTTTCTGCTACAGCTGCTGGAGCAGGCAATCCATCAGTTTTTTCAACTATAACTTCTACTGGTGGCGGAGGTGGTGCATCCGGAAGATGGACACCAAGTGTTCCATATCCTAGTGCAGCTACTGCAGCACAACCAGGTGGTTCTGGTGGCGGAGGAGTTGTAAATAATACTACACAACAACCAGGTGGAACGGGAAATACACCTCCTGTTAGTCCATCTCAAGGAAACTCTGGTGGCATAAGTGGAAGCCCTCCTAATTTTAGTAGTGGTGGCGGAGGTGGTGCAGGAGCTGCAGGTACAGGAGGCACAGGACCTACAGCAGGAGGAAACGGTGGAAATGGTGTAGCAACAGAAATTACAGGCTCATCTGTTACAAGAGCAGGTGGAGGTGCTGGAAATGGTTATGCAGGATGTTTTGCAGGAACAGGTGGAACTGGTGGAGGAGGAAGTTCACCTGGAGTAGCAGGTACAGTAGGGCAAAACGGAACAGCTAATACTGGTGGTGGAGCTAGTGGAGGAGCTGGTGCTTGTGGTGGATCAGCGGGTGGTGTTGGTGGATCAGGTGTGGTAATAATAAGATATAAATTTCAATAATTATGACAAGTACAATTAAAGTAAACACAGTAACAACAGAATCGGGATCTACATTAACTTTAGGTGGATGCGGAAAAACTGTTGCTTTAGCATCAGGTGCATCACAATCAGGATTCGGTAGAACGGGAACAGTAGATTGGCAAACATCCATTAAGACAGCAAACTTTACAGCAGCATCGGGAGAGGGATATTTTTGTGACACAGCAAGTGTTGGAGCATTTAATTTAACATTACCTTCATCACCAAGTGCTGGAGATATTGTTGCTCTTGCAGATTATGCAAATAATTTTGATACTGCTGCTGTGACTGTTCAAAGAAATGGGTCAAACATTGAGGGAGCAGCAGAAGATTTAGTTGCAAACGTAGAAGGTGCTTCTACGACTTTGGTTTATGCTGACGCTACTAAAGGTTGGATTGTTGTTAATTCAGGAAATAGCACTTCAACTAGTGAAGAGAATTTTATATCTGCTACTGGAGGAACAGTATCAAATGCTGGAAATGATAGAATACACACATTTACAGGTCCAGGAAGTTTTGTAGTTTCTTCTGTAGCTGATGCGTCCCCGAATAATGAAGTTTCTTATTTAATAATTGCAGGTGGTGGAGGAGGATCAACCGATGTAGGTGGCGGTGGAGGAGCAGGAGGATTTAGAGAAGTAAAATCTCCGTCAACTCCACTTTATACAGCCAGCCCGTTAGATGGATATTCAACTCCGGGAAATAGAATAACAGTAACAGCACAAAGTTATCCAATAGTAGTAAGTGGTGGAGGAGCAGGTACCCCTTATCCTCCTCAAGCAGATGGTAGCCCAGGTACTGTTTCAAGTTTCGGAGGTATATCTTCTGCTGGTGGTGGTGGCGGAAAATCAGTCGCTACTCCAGGAAACAGTGGTGGATCTGGCGGTGGTGGATATCGAGGTGGTGGACCGGGCGGATCAGGCAATACCCCTTCTGTCACTCCTGCACAAGGAAACGATGGTGGAGTTGGTGTTCCAGGACCTGGAACAGGTGGCTCTGGCGGTGGTGGAGGAGCAAGCGCTGCTGGTTCTGATGGTACTCCTGATAATTCACCAGCTTCAGGAGCGGGTGGAGCTGGTGCATCAACAGAAATTACAGGGTCTTCAGTGGCTTACGGTGGTGGCGGAGGTGGAGGCACGAGAAATTCTCAAAGCACACCTGGAGGAGCTGGTGGAACAGGCGGTGGTGGAGCAGGATCAGGAAGTGGACCTACGGGACAAAACGCAACACCTGGAACAGCTAATACAGGTGGAGGTGGTGGTGGAGCTGTAAACGCACCTGGTGATGGTGGTAATGGTGGTTCAGGAGTTGTTATAATAAGATATAGAGTTATTGCTTAATGAAAAAATTTAAATTAGATACACCTTGTTTATTAGATTCTTTTAAAGATCATAAAAAATTAAAAGATACTTTAGTGTCATTGATTAAAGAAACTAAAGCTGATTATTTAAATGAACAACAAGATTATTATAGTGATTTAATACATCGTTTAGATTGGTCACAATCTAAAGATAAAAATAGAGAATGGGTTAAACATATATTACCATCTTTACAAAATCATTTTGAAAATTATGCAAAAAAATTAGGTTATGAAAAAGTTGATGTAACTAACATTTGGTTTCAACAATATAATAAAAATGGAAAACACGGATGGCACACACACGCAGAAAATTATACTGGAGTTTATTATGTACAGTTTTCTAATAAATGTGCAAAAACACAATTAATAGATCCTTTTTCTCAAAACAAAAAAATTGAAATAGAAGCAAAAGAAGGAGATATTGTAATATTTCCAAGTTATGTAATACATAGAGCGACTGAACAAAAAGAAAATCTAGAAAAAATTATAATATCGTTTAATATTAATTTTACAAAAATATTACCAAATTTATTTAAAAAAATAAATTTAATGAAAAGTAAAAAATTATGAGTGAAATAAAAGTAAACAAAATTAGCCCAAGATCAGGCACAACAGTAACCCTAGGTGATAGTGGTGATACGTTCACAATTCCTAGTGGTGCAACAATTAATAACCAAGGAACGGCGACAAACTTTGGTGCAACAGGTTCAGCGTCTTGGACAACAACAGTTAAGACATCAACTTTCACAGCAGTCGCTGGCGAAGGTTATTTTGTCGACACATCAAGTAATCCAGTAACAGTTAACTTACCAGCAGGGACTGCGGGAGCTGTTGTTGCTATCTCGGATTATGCAAAAAATTTTGCTACAAACGCCTGTACGTTAGTTCAAAATGGTTCAGATAAAATTGGTGGTTCAGCTATTAATGGAACTTTAGAAACAAATGGTATGGCACTAACATTAATTTTTATAGATTCAACAAAAGGTTGGATTGTAACTGATGATGGAAATCAATCAACAGCAAATACAAATCCATATATGGTTGCAACAGGTGGAACAGAATCAACTTGTGGTAATTATAAAATTCACACATTTAATAGTCCTGGTTGTTTTTCAGTAAGTAAAATTGCAAGTTGTGCTGCTGATAATAAACTTGATTATTTAGTAGTGGCTGGTGGCGGTGGTGGTGGAGGAACAAATTGTACTTCTGCAGGTGGTGGTGGCGGTGGTGGGTTAAGATTTTATGCAAACACTCCAACAAACCCACAAGCAGCAAATCCTTCAAATCCAATTAATAATTTTCCTGCTGGAACAACTATTACAGCTACAGCTGCATCTTTTCCAATAACAGTTGGAGGTGGTGGTGCTGGTGGTCCAAATGCTACAGATGGTCCAACTTTAGGAACAAATGGTAATGTTTCAACTTTTTCAACAGTAACATCTTCAGGTGGTGGTGCGGGTCACGGATATAAAGGTGGTCAACCAATGGTTGGTAATCCAGGTGGATCTGGTGGTGCTGGATCTTATGGTGGTGCTGGTGGAAATGGAAATGACCCTTCTACAAGTCCTGCCCAAGGTAATGATGGTGGTGCAGGTGATAATAGTCCACAATTAGGTGGCGGAGGTGGTGGAGCTATTTCAGCGGGTACAACTGCCTCACCTAGTACAACTGGTAACGGTGGTGCAGGTGCTGGGTTTACAGGTTTTGGTGCAAGTAATGGACAATGTTCAAGTTGTAAACAATATTTTTCTGGTGGTGGTGGAGGTGGTTCTGATAGTGCATTTCCAGCAGGTGGAACTGGTGGTCTTGGTGGTGGAGGAGTTGGAGGAAGAGATAGTGCTGGAACAGCTGGAACAGATAACACTGGTGGCGGTGGTGGTGGTAGACAAAATTCAAGTGGATCTCCAGGTTTTGGGACAGGAGGAAATGGTGGATCAGGAATAGTAATAATAAGGTACAGATTTCAATAGTTGAATGGTAATTAAAATTAATATATAAGGAGAAACATTATGGCACATTTTGCAAAATTAGGAGCTAATGGAAAAGTTATTCAAGTATTAACTATGGATAACGATAAGATGTTAAACGCTGATGGTGTTGAAGATGAAACAGTAGGTCAACAGTGGTTAGAAACACACAACAACTGGCCTGCACAAATGTGGATTCAAACATCTTATAATACATCTGCTAATCAACATAGAAATGGTGGAACACCTTTCAGAGGTAATTATGCAGGTATAGGTTATATTTGGGATGAAGATAATAATATTTTTTGGCCTAAAAAACCATATGCTTCTTGGGTGAAAGATACTACAACTGCACAATGGAAATCACCGATTGGTGATGCTCCAGCATTAACTGCAGAACAAGAATCACAAAATACAGCAGATACTCACAGATGGAGTTACGTCTGGAATGAAGCTAATCAATCTTGGGACTTGACAGATCAATTAGCATAAATTAAAAATGGTGGTGGTATGCAGAAGAAAGTATTAACAGAGCAAGCTCTATATTATGGTGATGTGGCAATGCCTAAAGATTGGGACATTGACCGAGATAAATTACAAAACGACATTTTAAAATCAGAAGTTACAGATTCACCTTTTCCATTTTCACGAACATTTGATATGTTAAATACTTATATGAGAGATCATATAAATTTAGATTATGGTTTTACTTTAATTAATAAAGAAACGTGGGGCAATATGTATAAGCCTCAAGAAACTACAATTCCATTATTAAATATAGACCCTGTAGATTTGCGAAACTCTCCTGACTATACATTTTTATATGGTGTAAATGTCAAGGATTGTATGGTTCGAATACATTATGAAGACAATAGACGTAAAGGTAGATCTTGGGATATACCATTAGAAAATAATAAGTTTATCATGTTTCCTTCAACTAATATGTATTACTTAACTAACAATCAAAAAGATAATTTAAACTTTGTACAAACAATAACTTATGAATATATCTAATTACTACTGGTATTTTAAATCTGCATTAACACCTAGATTTTGTGATGATGTAATATCTTATGCTAATCAACAAAAAGAAGTTATGGCTAGAACTGGTGGTTATGGTGATAGAAAATTAAAAAAAGAAGAAGTGTTAGATTTAAAAAGAAAAAGAAACTCTGATTTAGTATGGCTTAATGATACTTGGATATATAAAGAATTACATCCATATGTGCATCAAGCTAATAGGAACGCTGGTTGGAATTTTGATTGGGAAAGATCAGAATCTTGTCAGTTTACAAAATATAAACTAAACCAATATTATGATTGGCATTGTGATAGTTGGGATAAACCTTATGATCGTAAAGATCCTAAACATCCTGAACACGGCAGAATTAGAAAACTATCTATGACTTGTCAGTTAACAGATGGATCAGAATACAAAGGTGGTGAATTAGAATTTGATTTTAGAAACTATGATCCACATATGCGAGACGAATCAAAACATAGAATACAATGTAAAGAAATATTACCAAAAGGATCTATTATTGTATTTCCTAGTTTTGTATGGCATAGAGTTAAACCAGTAACATCAGGCACAAGATATAGTCTTGTGGTATGGCATTTAGGGAGGCCTTTTAAATAATGTTTATAAATAGTTATTTTCCAACTGTAATATGGAGTGAGGAAAAACCAGAATTTGTTAAATCGTTAAACAAAGCAAGTAACAAATATGTTAGTGATGCTCGTAAAAGAGAAAAAGAATTTATAAAAAAGAATGGTGACTTTGGAAGATCATATCATTCAACACCACTTACAGCTGACAATGATTTTTTAGATTTTAGAAATTACATTGGTCAAAAGTCTTGGGAATATTTAGATCACCAAGGTTATGATATGCAACAATACACAACTATGTTTAGTGAGATATGGGTACAAGAGTTTGCTAAAAAAGGTGGTGGTCATCACTCCGCACATATACATTGGAACCAACACGTATCAGGTTTTTACTTTTTAAAATGTAGTGATAAAACTTCTTACCCTATATTTCACGAACCAAAGACTGGTGCAAGATGTACAAAATTAAAAATGAAACCAGATTTAAAAGGTGTATGGGCAGGTCACGAACAATTTCATTTAAGACCTAAACCTGGAACATTAATTATATTTCCAGGATACTTGGAACACGAGTATGCAGTAGACTTTGGTATAGAACCATTTAGATTTATACATTGGAACATACAAGCAGTGCCAAAAGAAATGGCTAAAGATGTTTAAAAAAAACAAATATACAGTTATTAGAAAAACTATCTCAAAAGACCTTGCAAATTTTATTGCAAATTATTTTTTAATGCAAAAACAAGTTCATGATACTTGTAAACAAGCTAGATACTTTTCACCATTTGAAAATATATTAGGTCATTATGAAAATGATGATGAACAAATACCAAACACATATTCTCAATATGCTAATATGGCTATGGAAACTTTATTACTTAAATGTCAACCAGGTATGGAAAAAGCAACAGGATTAAAATTATATCCTGCATATAGTTATGCAAGAATATACAAAAAAGGTGACGAATTAAAACGACACAAAGATAGATTTAGTTGTGAGATATCAACTACGATGAATCTTGCTGGTAATGATTGGCCAATATATCTAGAGCCGTCTGGCGAGACTGGTAAAAAAGGAGTTAAAATAGATTTAAAACAAGGTGATATGTTAGTTTATTCTGGCTGTGAGTTAGAGCATTGGAGAGAAAAATTCAAAGGTAAAGAATGTGTACAAGTTTTTTTGCATTATAACAATCGTAAGACCCCAGGAGCGAAGGATAATATGTTCGACAAGCGTCCACATTTAGGTCTTCCTTCTTGGTTTAAACGATGATATAATCTTTAGATGGGGGCAGTACACCACCACATACCTACTGTCCCCTTTTAAGGAATTTTATGAGTTTAGGATTTGACGCAATATCAGCATTACCTTTTGCTACATCGGGCCCAGATACAGATGTAAACGTATCGGTAACAGGTAATCAGGTAACTATTAGTATTGGCAGCGCTGGAGTTATTGCAGATTCTGTTACAGAAAATTTAACACCAAGTCAGGTAACTTTAGGTCTCGGAACTTTAAGTATTAGAACAGATGTAGATCACACTGTTACAGGCTCACAAGTAACTTTAAATATTGGTAATGTTAGCATAAGTACAGATGTTGATGTTTTACCATCAGGTGTTGACTTGACCTTGGCGACAGGTAATGTTACAATAACTGCTGACGCAAATATAAGTCCTACAGGTTCTCAGTTAACATTAGATACAGTAGAGCCAGGAGTTATTACGTGGAACGATATAGTACCAGGAGCAACAATGGTTTGGACACCAATAAAACCTTATTAATATGGCATCAACTTATTCAACAGATTTATCATTAGAACTCGTAGCAACCGGTGAGAAAGCTGGTCTATGGGGCACGATCACAAACACTAATTTACAATTATTACAAACAGCAGCATCGGGTTATGTAGAGGTAACTTTAAGTTCTGGTAATGTAGATTTAAGTTTAGCTGATGGAGATGCAACTGCGAATGGTAAAAACCTTTATATTAAAGTTACGGGTACTTTATCCGGTAATGCAAGTTTAACAATGCCCGCAACCACATCTGGTGGTAATGCTAACAGAGTATTTTTTGTAGAAGATGGTACGACTAGAGGTGGAGCTGGTGACAGTTACACAGTTACTTTATTAACCACTGGTCAAAGTGCATCTACACAAGTACCTCTTCCAGAGGGTGCAACAGTTTTAGTTTATTCTAGAGGTAGCGTTCCAGCTACAACTTTAGGCATGATGGAAAAAGGATTTACTACAGTAACTGCAGCAAGTAAAACTACATATACAGCAGTGCCTGGTGATCAAATAGGTGTAGATACTGTCGCTAACATCGTAACTATTACTTTACCTGCAGGAGCAGTCGGTGATGAAATAGTTATTATGGATGTATCAGCATCAAATGGTTTTGGAACTAACAAATGTACTGTAACACCAAACGGATCAGATAAAATTCAAGGAACAGCTGCTTCAGTGGATCTTACAACTAACAATCAATCAGTCACACTTTTCTACACTGGTTCTAATAAGGGCTGGCAATTTAAAACTAATACAGCATAGGAGCTAAATAGATGGCTCTCACTCAAATCAAATTCGCACCTGGAGTTGATAAACAAGATACTAGCGTCGGCGCTATTGGTCGTTGGGTTGATTCAGATAATGTTAGGTGGAGATATGGATTACCAGAAAAAGTGGGTGGTTGGCAATCTTTACTTACAGATTCAATGGTTGGTGTTGCTAGAAAACAACATGCTTTTGTTGATACAGAAGGTAATAGATACATTGGAATCGGCACAGATAAATTTTTACTTTTATTTTTTGAAGGACAATTATTTGATATTACACCTTTAGCTGCTACAATTTCATCGGCTACATTTACTTTTAATGGCACAACCACAGTTACTATTACTACTTCTTCTGCTCACAATTTAGAAGAAGGAGACATTGTTCTTTTTGATAGTGTTACATTACCAGGTGGAACAGGATTAAATGCCTCTGATTTTGAAGATAAATTATTTCAAGTTATAACAACTCCCACAGCAAATACTTTTACTATAACTTTTACAAGCGCAGGTTCAGCTGCATCAGGTGGTAGTGTAGATATAAAACCTTATGAAAGAATAGGTCCAGCTGCTCAAACTTATGGTTATGGTTTTGGTATCAGTCAGTATGGTGGAACTGTTCAAGGAGCACAAACAACCACTCTTAACGGAGCGTTGCTTGCGGACACAGCTGGTACAGGTGGATCGGGGACAGCAATAACTTTAGCATCAACAACTGGTTTTCCAACAGGTGGTGGAACAATTGCAGTAGGAACAGAATTAATAACTTATACAGGTGTAAGTTCAAATGATTTAACAGGTATAACTAGAGGAACAAATGGAACTGCAGTTTCAGGAACAACAGGACAAGCTCACAGTAATGGTGCAACGGTTACAAATGCTTCAGAATTTAGTGGTTGGGGTGATGCAGTTGATGCAGGTACAATTACACTAGAACCAGGACTTTGGTCTTTAAGTAACTTTGGTCAAGTATTGGTTGCAACAATTGCCAATGGTAAAACATTTACATGGAACGCTGGTGATGCAGCAAGACTAAGTGTAAGAGCTTCTACATCTACTTCTGGTTTTGCAACAACAAATAATCCAACTGCAACTAGATCAACTCTTATATCACCAACAACTAGACACTTAATTCATTTTGGAACCGAAACAACTATTGGTTCGGCTGCTACACAAGATGATATGTTTATTAGATTTTCTGAACAAGAAGATATTAATGACTATTCAATTTTAGCAACAAACACGGCAGGTTCTCAAAGATTGCAAGATGGTACAAAAATAATGGGTGCGTTAGTTGCAAAAGAAAATATTCTAGTATGGACAGACAATGCATTATATACAATGAAATTTGTTGGTGCACCATTTACATTTGGATTTGAACAAGTGGGTACGAACTGTGGTTTGATAGGTAAGAATGCAGCTATTGAAATTGATGGTGTTGCTTATTGGATGGGAACTAATGGTTTCTTCTCGTTCGATGGTACAGTAAATACATTACCATGTTCCGTTGAAGATTATGTCTATGATGATATTGATACTACAAAAGGACAACAAGTTTGTGCAGGTATAAACAATCTATTTACAGAAGTTACGTGGTGGTATCCTACATCGGGATCTGCTTTTAACAATAGATATGTAGTTTATAATTATGGTGTAACTAATAATCCTTTACCAATGGGTAATTGGTATACTGGTGTTAACACTAATTCTATTAGAACAACTTGGATAGATTCACTTGTATATCCTAAACCCTATGCAACAGCTTATAGTAGTTCAGGCACAGGAACTTTTCCTAGTGTTATTGGTGAAACAGGATTAGGTAATAGTGTATTATTTGAACATGAAACGGGAACCGATCAAGTAAATCCAGATGGTAGTGTTACCACACTTACATCTTTTGTACAATCATATGACTTTTCATTACAGACCGATCAAGGTTCAGCTGAATACTTTTTAGCCATGAGAAGATTTTTACCTAATTTTAAAATATTACAAGGTAATGCTAACGTTACACTTTCAGTTGCAGATTTTCCAGCTAGTCCAAATACTGCAACTACACTAAGTCCTTTTGTAATAGATTCTAGCACAACCAAAATTGATACAAGAGCTAGAGGAAGATATGCAGCTTTAAAAATAGAAAACACAGGTGCAGCAGAATCGTGGAGATTTGGAACTTTTCAAGCTGACCTACAACCTGACGGGAGACGATAATGACAAAAGTAGTAGTAAGATTACCAGAACCTAAAAAAGAATATAGTGAAGATAACCAAAGACAAATTAACAGAGCGTTGGCTGCAATTATAGAACAATTAAACTCAACGTATTTAACACAACAAAAAGAAGACCAAGAACGATTTACTTGGTTAGGATTAGGTTAATGGCAAATATATACAGAAATCAAAAAACAAGTTTAACAAACACAGACTTAACAACTTTATATACTGTGCCATCAAATTCACGTGCAATTGTTAAATCTATTTTGGTAGCAGAAGATGCAGCAGGATCAGCAACTGTTAAAGTAACTTTAGTAAATGCATCAAGCACTATTTTTGTAATAGATAATTTAGTAAGTTTATCTGCTAATGAAAATAAACAAGTTATATCAGAGCCTTTAATTATGGAAGAAAGTGAAATATTAAAGGTGCAAGCAGCGAGTGGAGCTGTCGATGTAATAGCATCAGTATTAGAAATTAACAGGGAGGACAAATAATGCCGTTTATTGAAACAGAAGCTTCTGTTAGGTATGAGACTATTAATGGTAAAAGAGTGCCAGTAATTACACCTAAAACAGAGGTTACATTAACTAACACAGTTACAGGTCAAGAGTATATGTCTGATGCAGAAGCGATGGCCGATGTACAAAATCCAAGCACAGAGACTAAATCTGAACATATACGAAGAGACGTAAATGTTACTGTGGAAGAGATAAAGATAGGCGCTGGCTTTAATATCAGCGATTGACGAATATGGAAAAACCTAGTAAATTGCAAGATACTCGCCTATTTACAAGCTTTGCGGACTTGCTATCACTAATATTACAAAGGAAACTATGCCAATAAAAAGAATAAAAAGAGCATTTAAAAAGCCACGTAAGCTAATTAAAAAACTTATACCAAAAGAAATTAGACCTTTTGTACCTTATATTGCTGCAGCAATGGGGCCAGCTGGTTTAGCGTCTTCTGGTATATTTTCTAATCCCGCAGTAACAAAAGCATTGATAGCCGGTGGTACAAGATTTGCTACAGATGATGAGGCAGATATAAAAGATATTGGTATTACAGCGGCATTGGCCGCAGCTCCAGCAGCAGCAGAACAATTTTCTACGGCAGGAGAAGCAGCTAAATTAAAATTTGGTGACCCTGGTTTCTTTAAACAACAAGCTCAATTAGGAGCCTCTAAAGTAGCAGGTTTTGCAAAAGATAAACCTTTAACTACAATGGGTATTCAAGCAGGAACTGATGCTGCTATTAAACAAATAGAACTAGACCAAGAGGCATTAGAAAGATACGAAGCGGATTTATTATCTAGAGGTATTAAAAATAAAGCTGCAAGAAGAAATGCAATCTTTAATATATTTGTAAATGCAGGTTATACAGATGATGAAGTTAATACTATGTTAGATTCATATGGTTATGCAGTTGGTGGTAAAGTTAAAAAGAAAGAAACTCCTTCAGCTGGTATTATGACTATAGAAACGGATGCAGAAGTAAATGACGATGACGATAAAGAAGAAATGTCCATGGAAGAATTTGTAGAAATGATGAAAGGTGGTAAAGATGATGAAGTATCCATCGATGATAGTTTAGCTTACGCACAACAAGGTCTAGGTATGTTACAGGGTGATGTTAAGCCAATGCCGATGATGAGATTCGCGGACGGTGGATTTGGTGGTATTACAGAAGCTGTTGAAAGCATAGAAGAAAAACCAAAAGAATTTTTAGTAGATAAATTAAAGGTAACACAAAAACCAGGTCAGTCAGAAATGAGAGCTATTATAGAAGCCATGTATAATGACATCGATGGTGTAATGCCTGAAGACAGAAAAAGAGAATTTTATGAGCTATATGCTCCACAAATGTATATGAGTGGAGAGATGGAAAAACCAGAATTTGAATTTATACAAACAGAAATATTAGATAAAGAAGTACCTAAAATGAAAGAAGGTGGTATAATGGATTTAGGTGGTAAAGAAATGGATTTAAGAAAAGGTGGTTTTGTGCCAATAGGTAAAAAAGAAAGAGCAGACGATGTACCTGCAAGACTTTCTAAAAACGAATTTGTAATGACAGCAGACGCTGTTAGAGCAGCAGGTGGTGGCAGTGTTAATAAAGGAGCAAAAAGAATGTATAATTTAATGAATAGTCTGGAGGCTAGAGTATAATGGCAATAACAGAAACTAGGCAGTATCGAGAACCATTTGTAGAAGCAGCCGGTCTAGGCGTAACTAACGAAGGTTTAAGATTACTTAAACAAACATTACCTACTGCAACATACACAGGTTCACAATTCGTTGCTGGTCAATCACAATTAGAAAAAGATGCTGCAAAAGCTGCAGCCGATCTTGGTCAACTTACCGGTACAGGTGTAGGAACAGCTCAACAAGCAGGTTCTATTGCATCTTATATGTCTCCTTATCAGGAGCAAGTAATCGATGCTTCTTTAGCCGCATTAGATAGAGAACAAGCTAAAGGTTTAGGTGCATTAAGAAATAGAGCAGTACAAGCAGGAGCTTTTGGTAGTGGTAGAGAAGCCGCATTAATGGGTGAGTATCAAGCATCCGCTGATGTTGCAAGAGCTGTACAAGAAGCACAATTAAGACAACAAGGATTTGCAGATGCAGTTGCAAGAAGACAAGCAGACTTACAAGCTCAACAAGGTTTAGGTACATATCAAACACAATTAGGTGGTGCAGAAAGACAATTAACACAAGCTGATTTAGCAGCTCAACAAGAAGCAGCTAGAGAGGCAGCATTTGCAGATTACACTAGACTAGGATTAATTGGTCCACAATTAGCTTCTGTTATCGGTGGATTCCCAGCTGCAACACAAGTTCAATCAACTCCTCCTCCAAGCACAACGCAACAATTACTAGGATTAGGTATTGGTGCCGCAGGATTAGGTGGAGCTATTAAAGGTTTATTCTAATGAGCAGAATTTTAAGACGGCCTATGTTTAGAGGTGGCCCAGTCTCTAGTTACGGAACGGGGATCGCTACAGGTTTAGGTTATGAAGATGGTGGTAGAGTAGGTTATTCAAAAGCTGGTAAAGTAAAAACATTAGAAGAAACTTTAAAAGATGAAAGAAGAAAACAAGAAATATTAAGTAAAGGTTTCAAAACAGAAGAAGATTTTGCAAAAGAATACGAAAATAAAATTGAACAATTTGATCCTGTTTATTTAATGGGTATTGATGAATTTACTCCAGGTAGTTTTGGTGAAAAAGCTACAGAGGAGTTTGGTATATTAAGTAGCGATGCAGCTAAAAATGCATACATAGCTGAGCAAATGGCCGAACAAAATAAAATTATAAAAGAAGCAGAAGGTTTAGGTGTAAGTCAAGATCAATTACCAAAGACTAAAAAGAAAGTTGAAACAGGTGAAACAGGCACAGGAACAGGAACTGGTACAGGTGGAGATGGTACAGGTCTAAATAACTTTCAAGAAAAATCTGATAAACAAGTTATGCAAGAATATATGGATATGTTTAAAGAAAGTCTTGGTGCAGATAAAGATGAACTTAACAGACAAAGATTTTTAGAGATTGCTAAATTTGGTGCTAACTTATTAGCGCAACCAGGTGGTCAAACTTTAGGTGAAGCTGTTGGTAAAGCAGGTGCACCAGCATTAGAAGGATTCTCTAAAATAGAAGCAGCTGAAAGAGCAGCAGACAGACAAGCTAAAACTTTAGGATTCCAAGCAGCTTTAAAAGAATTGGGAGACAGCACGTTAGAAAAAAATGCTAAAGCTTATGCAAAATTAACAGGTAAATCATTAAAAGAATCTGCAGAAATAATTGGAAGAAATGCATCTGTAGGAACAAACAGACTTGCATCTATGAAAATAATTATGGAAAGTTTAGAAACTAGTCCAAGCACGGCATATAGTGTTAGTGAAATAATGATAGATAATGATATTAAAAGAAGCGATGTTTTAAAACACCCAGACCCAACTAAAACTACAGGTGATGAGGTAGTAGGCAAATACTATTACTTTGAAAAAGCAGGACCTGAAGGTGAAGTAATGGGTAAATGGGACGGAGAGAAATTTATATTACCAGGTGAAAAAGGATTTAAGTAAAGGAGGATAAATGCCGATTACTCCATTAAGTCTAGAGGAATCAAAAAAGAAAGAAAAAGAAGAAGAAGTTGGTTTTTTTGAATCAGCTCTTGCTGGTGTTGTAACTGGTCTTTGGAACATACCAAAAGGTTTTGTATCTTTAGGAGCAGAGATATTTGATTTAGTAGGAGATACTAATACGGCTAAAGGTGTGGAACAATGGTTCGATGATGTCAATCCTTTTGACGATGAAGCCGAAGCGAGAACCGTTGGTAAGATTACTCAAGCATTAACACAGATAGGTATACCTGCAGTTCAAGGTTATAAGATAGGAGCATCGTTAGCTTCAAGAGCACTACAAGCTAAAAAAGCTAGTAAGTACATGAGTATGAGTAAGATAGGCTCTAAAATTATGACACCTACAGCAGGAGGTGTAGTTGGTGGTGGTATTGGTGAAGCGTTGGTTGCAGATGAAGATATTGGTACATTTGCAGATATGGCTAGAGGCACTTCTCTTGAACCATTTGCAGTCACTATGATGGATAAAAGTGAAGATAAAGAAGGAAGAGAAGAAGCTTTTAGAAGATTAAAAAATAGAATTAAGTTTGGTACAGAGGGTGCATTATTTAATTTAGGTATTATAGGTGCAGGTAAAGGTATTAAAGCATTAAGAGGTTCGGGTGATAAAGTATTAGATGAGTATTCTTCTAATTCAATTAAAAGAAACTTTGAAACATTTGGTGAGTTTGGTTTTTCCCCTGCAGGAACAGGACCACGAAGTACTTTTGAAACAAAAGAATATTTCGAGGGTATGAAAAAAGCTGCTAATCGAGCAGCCGCCGAAGAGGTAAAAAATTTAGATAACTCACTCAAAAGTTTAGGTGATAATTTTTATGAAGAATATTTAAATGCTAGAAAAACATCTAAAGAAACAAGAACGGGTAAAGAAATATTTATGGAGGACTTACAAGAAATAATAAGTCCAACAAGTAAAAACTCACAAAGACTATTAGATCCAAAAGCAAAAACTAGAGCGATTAATGAATTAAATGCTTTAAAAGAATTTAAACCTTTAGAAGAACAATTAGTTAATTTAGGAAGAGAAATGGATATTAAAGGTATGTCTGATGATGTTGTAAATCAAAGACTATTAGAAATTCAAGAAAAAATAGAACTTGTAAAAAGTAAATACAAAGTTCCTAATCTAGAAGAGTTAGCTGCACGAGTTAGAGATCAAGGTGCATTTACTGCTAAAGATTATATGGAATCTGATTTTTTAAAAGACATATTAGAAAGAGTAAAAAAGGTAGGGGGAGATAGTAACAAACTTAAAGATTCAATTATTAATGCAAGACTATCGATTGATAATATGTCTAGTAAATTGTATCTACAAAATTTAGACGGCGAGACTGCAAAAGGAATTGCAGATAACTTTGGAAGATATACTAACAAACTTTATTTAAAATATGAAACAAAAGGACTAGCAGGTTTTGGTAATTACAAACCTGTAGAAGAAGTTATTGAACGAAGTAAAGAAAAATATGTTCAGTTTAGAATTGAAGAATTACAAAGAGCAGGAAGACCTATTGATACAGATACAATATTAAAAGAAGCAGATGATGAAGTTAGAAGATTTGCAGAAAAAGTAGCTAATGATGAAGTTACTCCGTATGATTTAGGTAATGCAAATGTAAGTAAAACAGATTTAAAAAATGTAAAAATAGATAATGATATTTTAAAACAACAAAAATTAAATGCATGGCAACAAGAACTATTTGGTGTAATTAAAGATCCTTCTTACACTTTTTTTGCAACTGTTGGTAAACAAGCTAATTTAAATTTTACATTGGACTATCTAGATCGTGTGGCTAAACTAGGATCTGGTCCTAATGGTTTTGTATCCTCTGTAGATGAGTTAGAAGATCAAATATTAAAAACAAGGTTTGGTAAAAGCAGAGAAGCGGCTATTGCAGAAAGAGAACAATTAATATCTTTAGGTAAAAAAGGTGAAGCACAATTAGCAACTTTAAATGAACAAATAGCTAAAGCAAACAATGAAGCTATGGCTGAATTATCTAATCCTAACAAATGGAAAAAGTATGTGAACAGCACTAATGTGCCAACTCCATTAGATGGTAAATATTTAAAAGCACCGACTTATGATCAAGTATTTGATGTAACAAGTGATTGGTTAAATAAAAGTAGTGTTGGAACTTTTTATAAATATGCAGTGCTTACACCAAAAGCAGGATCTCAAATTGCAAAAACAATTCTATCACCACTAACACACGTTAGAAACTTATTGAGCGCAGGAGCGTTCGTGGCTGCAAATGGTGCAGCTTTCCCCAACTATGGTGATATTAAACAATTACTACCTGCATCTTTAGGTGGAGAGGGAGTAATTAAACAAGCATATAATCTTACAGGTAAAAGAATATTTGGTACTTTAAATAAAGAAGAAGTAGAGTTAACACAAAGATTATTAAAAGTAGGAGTAGTTGATTCTGCAGTTCAACCTGGAGAAACAAAAAGACTAATTGGTGATATTCTTACAGACCCAGCTGCCGTTGAAAGAGGATTATATGACAGACTTCCAAAAGAAGTAGCAAGTAAAAGTAAACGAGGGTTACTAAAAACTTTTGCTAAATTACAAGATGCATATGTAGCTGAAGATGATTTTTGGAAAATTATTAATTGGAGTTTAGAATGGAATAGATATTCTGGTATTGCTAAAAATTTAGGATTAAATCAAGATAATATCTTAAAAGTTTTAGATAGTGATGAAGCAGCTATAAAAGAATTAGGTGAAAACGGAGCGAGGATAGCAGACTACTTTAGAAAAAGAGCACCAAGAATAGATTACATAAAAAGTGGTAAAAGCAATGAAGAAGTGTATCGTAACTTTTTAGATGAAGTAGCAGGTAACTTAACTAGAAATCAAGTGCCTAACTATGCATATATTGGTAGAACAGGAAGAGCGTTAAGACAAACACCTTTTGGTAACTTTATAGCCTTTCCATTAGAAATAATGAGAACAGGTCATAACATTTTTCAACAGTCTATTGACGAAATTACAAGTGGTATTCCAGAACTAGTAGGTCTTGGATACAAGAGATTGTTTAGTTTTGGAGCAACAGTCGGTGGTGTACCATATGGATTAGTTGAAATGTTCAAAGCTAAAAACGATGTAACCGATCAAGAGATGGATGCATTAAGAAAATTTGTACCTGAATGGTCAGAAAACTCTACATTAATACCTACAGGTAGAGATGAAAATGGTAATTTAAAATATATAGATTTTAGTTATGCAAATGCATACGACACATTAATAAGACCTTTTAATGCAATTGTTAATCAATTAGGTGAAGGAGATCTTAATAGAGAATCTTTAATGGATTCACTTGGTCAAGGTATGATTGAAAGTAGTGCAGAACTTTTAAAACCATATGCTACAGAATCTATTTTTACAGAGGCTTTGATTGATTCTACATTTAGAAGAGGTTACGGCAGAGGTGGTAGAAGAATATGGAGTGAAGAAGACGAGACTATGGTTAAGATAGGTAAAGGTATGTTACACGTTGGTAAGTCTTTGACACCTGGTTCTATTTCACAAATGAAAAGATTAGGTCAAGCTGCAACTGGCACCGCTGATAAATATGGTAACTTATATAATTTATCAGATGAACTTCCAGGTCTATGGGGTGGTAGAGAAATAGTAGCAGATCCTGCAAGAGCATTAACATACATGACAACTCGATTTGGATCTGATTTAAAAAAAGACAATGCTTTATTTATTGCACCTCTGTTAAGAGGTGGCAGAGTTAGTTCTGAAGATATTTTAGATAGATACAAATATGCAGAATCTAGAAAATTTAACACTATGAAAGAAATGTATGCAAATATTAAAGCAGCTAGAACTTTAGGTGTGCCAGAATATAAAATAAGAAATACAGTTTCTAGAAGAGGTATTAATAAAGATACTTTAGATAATTTATTTCAAGGTGTATTTACACCTTCAAGACCAAACAAATTTTTTATCAATAGAATTTCAGAAATAAACAGAGATTTAAATAGTAAAGAAGGCGTAGACTTGCCTAATCCTTATTTCCAAGCATTACCAGAAATTAATGACTTAATAAATGGTAACAGAAGAATTAGTTTAGATGATGGAAATGTATCTTTTTACAGACAAATAAGTGAAGAACCACAAGCTTTAACTCCTCTTCAACCCGTAGAATTACCACCAGCTAATGCTTTTGCAGCTGGAGTAACACCACAATTAAATAATCCACCTATTATAAATCAACAAGCAGCGGTTCAAGATAGAGGTAGAGATTTATTTGACAATAGTATAACATTCGGCACAACAAGAAGTTAATATGGCAATAGAACCTAAAACAACAAGAGAACACATTTTATCTTTATACGGACACATATCAGGTGTCAAAAAAAACTTAAAACACGTTCACGAAGATGTAGAAAATTTGGGCGGTAAGATAGATAAAATCTATTGGGTTCTTTTGACTGTCGCGGGAACTGCAGTACTCTTCGTGTTAGAGAGGATGTTTACATGAAGTTAAGTTCTAACTTTAGTTTAAGAGAACTTACTAAATCGCAGACAGCGGAGCGTAAAGGCATTGATAATACACCAACAGAAGAACATATAGAAAATTTAAAATTATTGTGTGAGAATATTTTACAACCAACTCGTGATGAGTGGGGCGTTGTAAGCGTATCATCGGGCTATCGCTCACAAGCGTTGTGTCAAGCAATCGGGAGCGTAAGCACCAGTCAACATGCACGTGGCCAAGCGGCAGACTTTGAATGTCATACAGTAGATAACAAAGAATTATTTGATTGGGTTACTAACAACTTAGACTATGACCAAGCAATTTTAGAGTTCTATACCGGCACGCCAGAGAGTGGATGGTTGCACGTATCTTACAATAAAAATGGCAATCGTAAACAAAAATTAAGAGCTTTTAGAAACGACGCTGGCAAAACTCAATACGAAGAAATTTAACGACAAATACAACCAAAAAAATATCCACTACCATCATTCATAACGTGATAATTAAATGGTGCATCGTGGTACGTGGTTAATTTTAATCTTAATATATCACACAGATCAAAACAATTTACATTAGAAAATAATGCAAGATCAGCTAACATAGCTTTAGTTACAGGCACTAAACTATATAAACCATCATTAAGAATAATTAAATCCATTAAAACAATACAGGTTCTAATACAAAGTCAAAAGATAAAATTCTTTTTTTAAAATTAATTTTATTGGGTTCTGTATAATGCCATAAATGTTGAGGCACTATCATTATATCACCCTCCTTAATAAAAGGAGTATATAAAACACTTTTATCATTTTGATCATTCCAAGGTTGAATGTAAGTTGTTCTAGGTGAATCTGGTTTCATATCCAAATAAAGTATTCCACAATACCCCGTTGAACTATGATTGTGAGGAACGTGATAATTATTTTTTTCATAAACTACAGACCACGTTCTTTGTAATAATATTTTAGAATTAAATTTTGCTCTTATTAAACTAAATTCATCTTTAAATATTTCTCTAAATTCTGAATTAATACTACATTTATTTCTATTACTTTTAAAATTAGGAAAGGGCATCTCTGGATATCTAGATAATGCCTTTTCTAATTTTTTCTTTTTCTTTTTAAAATTTATGCATTCAATTTTAAAAAATTCTATTTTAAATACAGGTTCTATTTCATATTTTATATCCATTCTCTTAACTCCTCTCCCATTATTTCTGTTGCAATATTAATCTTTTTACGCAAAGCCCTTTTAATCTTTTCATCAACAGTTTTTGGTGCTACAAGATCAACATATGTTACCGACTTCTTTTGACCTATTCTGTGTGCTCTGTCTTCTGACTGCAGTCTTTTTTCTAAATCATATCCATTAGAATAATATATTACTGTATTAGCTGCAGTAAGTGTAATTCCGTATCCACCGGTCTGTGGATTACCTACAAAAAAACGTGCATCTGATTTAGGATCTTGAAATTTTTCAATGGCTGTTTGCCTTTTATCTGAAGCGACAGCTCCATAATATTGAACTACAGAGTGCTCTCCATATTTCTTTTTTATACTAGAAACAATATGTTCTATGTCATAGATGTAATTAGCCCAAATAATTACTTTACCTTCTACTTCATCAAGCACATCTAATAACTCATCTAATCTATTATTTTTTATTTCTGTAATAGTGCCGTCATCACTTTTTAAATGACCACAAGTAATTTGGTGTAGTCTCATCATTTGAGTTAGAATGTGTGGAGCTGTAGCAATTTTACCTTTTAGTGAAGCGAGAGCCGCGGATTTCATAGTAGAATATGCTTTGCTTTGTTCATCTGTAAGTTCTACTTGTCTTTCTATATAAATTTTTTCTGGTAGATCTAAACAATTTTCTTTTAAAACTCTGTCAGAAAACGCTTTTAGTATTCTAGATAACTCATCCAATCTTTTATAACCACCTACAATTTGCACTCTACGACCACCAAAGTTTCTATCTAACATAGTAGCGTATCTATTTCTAAAAGTATAATAAGATGTAAAACCAAGCAAGTGTTCATTTAAAAATGCACATTGTGTATATAAATCTAAAGGTGATTTAGTTACAGGAGACCCTGTTAATATTCTTCTATAATTAGCAAGTTTACTCAAAGCAAGAATAGATTTAGTTCTTTTTGCAGTCGGTGTTTTGATTGATGTAGATTCATCCACAGCCATCATAGTTCTATGAGTTCTTAAAAATCTACCTGCAAAGTCTAAACCTTTTTTTGTGCTAAAAGCTTCAACATTCATTATTAAGATATGTAAATCATATCCTGTTTCAAATAACGAATCATATTCTTTTTGTTTTGACTTCGAAGTTGAGGCTGTCCATAATACTATTTTAGGTTGTATATGACTAGCTAAATGATTTGGTATTTCTTGTGATAACCAATTTCTATAAACACCTTTTGGTGCTATAATCAATGCCCCATTTATTTTGCCTTTGTCATAAAGCATAGCCATATTATCAACTAATACTTTTGATTTACCTGTACCCATTTCCATAAAGTAGGCAAATTCTTGTCTATCCCATGACTTTTCTAATGCAGCTAATTGGTGTGCATATGGTTTTGTTTTAAATTTATAGTTCATAATTTTTTCTTCTTTCTATTGACATTGATATAATAATCTATATATCTTTGTCAACTAGAATAATAGAATGAAGAATAAAATTTTTGAATTATACAAACCTAACTCATTGCGAGAGTTTTTAGATTTTTACAAAAACAATCCTGATGAAAATTTTGTTTATGTTTTACAACATCCACCAGCAAATATTAATATATTAGGTGCATCTGACTTTGGATACCTAGTAATTTGTTTGCCTAATTATGGTCCAGATTCTCAAATAATATTTTCATCAAGTCCTTTTGTTTTTAAAATGCAAAAAAATTTAAGAGACTTTAGAAAACAAGATTATGTATTGCTCACAGGAGATCCAGCTATTATTGGTATTTCTTGTGCAATCGTTTGTGATAAGACAAACGGAAAATTTAATCTCTTGAAATGGGATCGACGAGAGGCTAAATATTATCCAATAAATTTCGATCTCTATCAGAAAGGATAACAATGAGTATAAAACAAAAGATAAAAGTTAAAACTTTTACTGGTAGTGGTACGTTCAATATTGCTGAAGAAATGGTTAAAGATTCTAAAGATCTTTTAGATTCAGTAGAAGTAACCACTATAGCTGCAGAGTGTCAAAAGTTAAAACAAAAAGAAGACGAGATTGCAGATCTAGAAGATAAACTAAAAGCTAAAAAACAAGAGGCGGATGATATTAGTTCTAGAGTTATACCAGAACTATTAGCAGAACAGAACTTAACTGAAATTAAGTTAGGTGATGGATCTGCAGTATCAGTTAAAAAAGAATTTAGGTGCACTCTTCCCAAAGACGAGGCGAAGAGAGAGCAGGCCTATCAATGGCTTCGTGACAACAAGTTAGAGGACATTATTAAAAACAATGTCTTTGTAACTTTTGGTCGTGGAGAAGATGACAAGGCTCAATCTTTGATTGACCTTGCGGCAGAAAATGGGTTTGAACCACAACAGAAATCTGATGTGGCCTGGGCTACATTGACTGCCCTTTTCAAGGAGCGTGTCGAGGCCGGTCTCGACATGCCTTCTGATGTCTTTAATACATGGATTAAAGACAAAACTAAAATAAGCCGGAAAAAATAATGGAGGAAAATAATGGCTAATGAAGTAATGGCTAAAAAAGATACTGGGTCAATTGCCTTGTTTGGTAATGACGCAGCCAAAGGTTTCGAGAACATGACGCAAGAAGATATGGCGTTGCCGTTCGTAAGAATCCTTGGACAATTATCACCACAGGTGACTGATGGTGATGCAAAGTTTATAGAGGGTGCCAAACCTGGTATGATCTATAATACTGTTACCAGCGAACTATACGATGGTAAGAAAGGTATCAAGGTTATTCCTTGTTACTACAAGAAAGATTATCCAGAGTGGTCGGATAGAGGGGATGGACCTGGTGCTCCTGTGGCTATCCACTTACCGAACAGTCCGATAATCACAACAGGTAAGAGAGATGGCTCAAAGATTAGATTACCAAATGGTAACTATCTTGAAGAGACTGCATCTTACTATGTAATGGTTGAAACAAAGACAGGTGGATTTACACCAGCTTTGATAACCATGAAATCAACACAACTAAATGTCAGTAAAAAATGGAATTCTATGATGAAAACCATACAAATACCTGACGGAAAAGGTGGCTTCGTGATACCACCTATGCATGGGGTTGTGTACAATTTATCATCTACACTACAAAAGAACGACAAAGGTTCTTGGTATGGATGGGTTGTTACACAAGACAGAATATTAGGACAAACAGATAAAGCTTTGTATTTAAGTGCAAAAGATTTTTCTGGGAATGTCTCTAAAGGTAACGTGCAGACAAAAGCAGATGTGGAAGAGAAAGTATCGGATTCAACTCCGTACTAATCAAAATAGAGGGGGATTGCAGAATCCCCCTTTACAAATAATTTAGAAATGATAGTGAAAAAAGATAAATTCAAAAATATATTTAGTGGACTTACTATAGCATATGGACAATATCAACCTGGAGAACGTGGCGAAAACGGAAAGCAACAAGGCAAAGCTTTTATTGTTCGTAAACCAGTCACCGACGAACTCTGGGAAAACCATCTTACAGGAAAAGGTCCAGCCTTGGGAATCATCCCCATTACGGAAAACAATACTTGTAGGTGGGGGTGTATTGATATTGACGAATATAACTTTAATCATACTAGCCTCATTAAAAGTATTAGGTCCAATAATTTTCCATTAATAGTTTGCCGATCTAAATCTGGCGGAGCACACGTTTTTTTATTTACCAAAGAAAATATTCCTGCATCTTTGATGCAATCTAAACTAAAACAATTTGCAAAAGTTTTAGGTTATGAAGGTTCAGAAATATTTCCTAAACAAACAGAAATACTAGTGGATCGTGGGGACACTGGTAACTTCTTAAATTTACCCTACCACAATGAAATGAAAGGACTGCGTTATGCTATCGACGATAATGGCTCCGGTTGTACACTTGAGGAATTTTATCAGCTCTATGATGTTTACAGCTGCACGAAAGAAACCATTGAAAAAATTAAGACGGAAGAAAAAAAGATAGAAGAAGCTTTTCCTAGTGGTCCTCCTTGTTTAAATAAACTTGCAACAACAGGTTTTGGGGAGGGCTCAAGGAACAACGCATTATTTAATATTGCAGTTTACTACAAACAAGCTGCACCAGATGTTTGGGAAGATGAAATTGTAAAAGCAAATCATAAATATATGGAACCACCATTGAGTAATAGTGAGGTTCAACAATTAATTAAATCTGTAAATAGAAAAGGTTATGATAAATATAGATGCAAAGACGCACCGATCAATGCAGTCTGTCAATCTGGTTTATGTAGAACAAAAAGATTTGGTGTAGGATTTGGTGAAGAAGAGATGCCTGTGTTGGGCAACTTAACTAAATACAAATCAAATCCACCACAATGGTTTTTAGATGTAAGTGGAACGCGGATCGAATTAAAATCAGAACAACTTTATAGTCCACCATTATTTGCATTAGCATGTTTAGATCAAGCTAATTTAGTTGTGCCTGTGCCAAAACCAAAAGATTGGAAACAATATTTTTTAAAACCAATGATGACAAATTTACAAGAAGTAGAACCATTAGAATCATTAGATCCTATAAATGAACTTACAGGATTACTACAAGATTGGACAACCAATAGACAAGCCGCAAGAACTTTAGATGATATATTTAACAAGCTACCATACACAGACGACAAAAGAGAATTTACATATTTTAGAATGGAAGACTTCTATAACTTCTGTAAAAAAAATCATTGGGACATGGATAAGATAAAAACAGGAAACTTAATTAAAAGATTAGAAAATATATTTGTGGAAGAGACTAGAATGACAATCAAAAAACAACAACCAAGACTTATTAAGATTAAAACTATGAAAAAAATAGAAGCTAGTTTGTCTAAAATTGCTTACCAACAGGATAACTTCTAATGAAAAATGATCAACTAAAACTGTTTATGGAAGAAGAAAACATTTTTAAAAATGTACAAACTAATACTAAACCCATTGATGTTGCAGAAATAATTCCAAACCACAACATAATTAAAAATCAATATTTTATTTACCCCACAGAAGGTAGACATCCTTTTTATGGTTATCATGAAAGATTAAACACAATAGATTTTCCTTATATTTTAAATACAAATTATAGAGACAAAGGTGTTGCAGAACACCATCATGTAGTTATCAGAGATACCATTGAGTATCCTTATGTAATGTTAAGAACAAGCGATACCACCAGAAGAGGTGGTGCTAAAACTTGTAGTATTTGTATACATAAATTAGCAGCTAGAGCTTTTTTAAATCCAGGTAATTTAGATCCTTATGATTATGATGTAACTGTGGTTGATCACAAAGATAGTAAACCATGGAACTATAGACTTAATAACTTAAGATTTGTAACTAGATCAGAAAATTCTAAAGGTGCGAGAGCGAGAAGTAAAAAAGAAATTTTTCAAGTCGGACTTTTAAAAGGGTTGTTTTAATGAAGTATTCTAAAGATGTTGGTATCAACTGGCATTTGAGGTTTAGACAAGAAATAGACAGGCTAACAAAAGAAGTTGAGGTATTACAAGCAAGACTAAATATAGCACATAGGAAACTAAAAAAATATGAAAACAATAATACTAGGACCACCAGGTACAGGAAAAACAACAACGTTATTAAATTTAGTAGATGAATTTATACAACAAGGTGTTCGACCTAAACAAATAGGATACTTTTCTTTTACTAGAAAAGCAGCTACCGAAGCAGCGACAAGAGCTGCAGATAAATTTGGATTAGACATGGAAAACGATTTAGATAACTTTAGAACCCTACATTCCTATGCTTTTGGTCAACTTGGAATGACAAAAGAAAAGATGATGAAGCCAGAAGATTACAAAGAGTTTGGTAAAAAATGTGGCATACCAATTAAAACAGCATCATATTCTGCAGATGATGGCACGTTTAATTCTGATAATGAATACCTTACAATAATAAATACAGCTGCAGTTAAAAGAATGGATCTATTAGAATACTATGATTCTCGTCAAAACATATTAGATATTGAACGCAATACTTTATATCTTTTATCTGAAGAATTAAAGAGGTTTAAAAAAGAAAAAGGACTAAAAGATTTTAATGATTTGTTAGAAGATTTTATTGACAAAGATATCAATAACTCATTTGAAGTTTTATTTATAGATGAGGCACAAGACTTGTCCCTTATACAATGGGACATGGTTAGAAAGCTTTGGTCAAACGCTAAAAAAACTTATATCGCAGGTGACGATGACCAAGCAATATTTAAATGGGCAGGTGCAGATGTAGATCACTTTATTGCACTCAAAGAAGAAGTGGACGACATAAAAACTTTAGAACAATCCTATCGTATACCTGGTGGACCTATACATGAATTATCACAACACATAATAAGTAAAGTACAAAACAGATTTGATAAACAATATAAACCAAGAGATGATGAAGGAATTCTTCGTAGATACTCTGACATTACACAAGTAGACATGTCAAAAGGTAATTGGTTAGTATTATCATCAGCTAATTATTTTTTAGATGATGCAAAAGATTTATGTGAACTTCAAGGTTGGTATTATCAATACAAAGGTAGAAACTCCATATCATTAAAATTATTATTAGCATTAAACAATTGGGAATCTTGGAGAAAAGGAGAGATGTTAAATCATTTAGAAATAAAAAATATCTACGAATATTTAGGAGCTAATGTATTAGAAGGATTTAGAAAAGGTAAAACATTACACTCCGAAGAAAAATATACATTAGAAGATTGTAAATCTAAACACGGATTAATAACCGATAAAGTATGGTTCGAATCTTTTGAAGGATTGGATACCATAACTGAAAACTACATTCGTAACATGAGGGCGAATGGAGAAACACTAAACAAAAACCCTCGTATAATAATGTCAACCATACACGGAGCGAAAGGAGGAGAAGCCGATAAAGTGTTACTGATGCAAGACTTAACCAATGCAGCTCTTGAAACATTTAGTCACGACCCAGATGAATTACATAGATTATTTTATACTGGAGCTACGAGAGCGAAGCGTGAATTACATGTCTTGGATCCGAAGAACTTTGATCGTGCTTATATATTATGACACACAAAGATATGTTTAAAGGAACAACTTATAATTCTTTAGAAGAACAGGTCGGTGGGAAACACTATCGAAATATGAAGATTCAACCTGCAGAGTTTATAAACGAAAACAAGTTGCTTTTTGCAGAAGGGAACGCTATAAAATATATTTGTAGACATTCAGTGAAGGGAAAAGAAGAAGACGTGAGAAAAGCAATACACTATTTAGAAATGATATTGGAGAGGGATTACTCGTGAGAAGCACACAAATCCCTTTGTTCACACCAGAAACCGAATGGGTTATGCCTGAAGAACTAAAAGATCTTAAAGGCTACAAAGAAATAGCGATTGACCTAGAAACAAATGATCCAAAACTTATAGAGTTAGGATCTGGTAATGTTACCGGTAATGGACACATAGCTGGAATTGCAATAGCAGTTGAAGGTTGGGCAGGATATTTTCCTATCTACCATGAATCTGGTGGTAACTTGGATAAGAAATTAGTTTATTCTTGGTTACAAGAAATTTTTAATCAAACAGATACTAGTTTTATATTTCATAATGCTATGTATGATGTGTGTTGGTTAAGAACAGAAGGTCTTATTGTTAAAGGAAAAATTGTAGACACCATGATAGCAGCGTCTTTAATTGATGAAAATAGATTATCTTATCAATTAAATACATTGTCTAGACATTATATCGGTATGGGTAAAGATGAAAATATCTTAAATGCAGCTGCAAAAGAATATGGATTAGATCCAAAGAAAGATATGTGGAGATTACCTGCTTTATTTGTAGGTCAATACGCAGAGAGAGACGCAGAGGCAACACTTAAACTTTGGAAAAAATTAGAAACAGAATTGTATAAAGAAGAACTATGGGATGTATTTAATTTAGAAACAAAACTATTTCCTTGTTTAGTTGATATGAGATTCAAAGGTGTAAGAGTTGACCTTGAAAAAGCTGATAAAATTAAAAAAAATCTTATGCAACGAGAGGCTAAAATTGTCAGTAAAATCAAGGATTTAACAGGAGTTGATGTAGAAATACACGCAGCTAGATCTATCGCAAAAGCTTTTGATAAATTAAAATTGCCATATGATCGAACAGAAAAAAGTAATGAACCTAGTTTTACAAAAAACTTTTTACAAAACCATCCACACGAATTACCAAAACTAATTGCAGACGCAAGAGAAATAAACAAAGCACACACAACATTTATTGATTCTATAACTAAACACGCAGTTGATGGTCGAATACACGCAGATATAAATCAAATTAGATCAGACAATGGTGGAACTGTAACAGGAAGATTTAGTATGTCTAATCCAAACCTACAACAAATTCCAGCAAGGCACCCAGAACTTGGACCTTTGATTAGATCTATATTTATTCCAGAAAAAAAACATACTTGGGGATCATTTGATTACTCACAACAAGAACCTAGAATATTAGTTCACTATGCAAAGTTACAAAATCTAGAAGGTGTTGATGAAATTGTAGATGCATACAAAGCTGGTGATGCAGACTTTCACCAAGTTGTTGCAGACATGGCAGGTATTGAACGTAAGCAAGCCAAAACAATTAATCTTGGTCTGATGTATGGAATGGGTAAAAATAAATTGATGGCAGAACTAGGTTTGATGAAAGATTCTGCAGAAAAACTAATTAAACAATATCATAGTAAAGCACCTTTTGTTAAACAACTTATGGAAAATGTTTCTCGTAAAGCAAATGATAGAGGAAAGATAAGAACTTTATTAGGTCGTGCGTGTCATTTTGATCTTTGGCAGCCTGTTCAATTTGGTGTATTTAAACCATTACCGTTAGAGCAAGCAAGAAAAGAATATGATGAACCTTTAAAGCGTGCTTTTACGTACAAAGCTTTGAACAAATTAATACAAGGATCTGCAGCTGATATGACTAAAAAAAGTATGGTAGCACTCTATGAAAATGGTATAATACCACACATACAAATTCACGATGAAGTGGATATATCTGTTGAATCACCAACTAAAGCAGAAGAAATTATAGAAATAATGGAAGCTGCAGTTGAATTACAGGTGCCAAACAAAGTGGATTTTGAACAGGGAGATAATTGGGGCGATATTAAATAATGGCATTATTGAACGCAGATATCCCACCCATTTATTGTAAAGTACGGAAGGAGTATCTTTATGACTTTAAAAAACATCATGGAGAAAGTGAAGAATGTGTTGTCTTCGGTCTCACATCTATGGCAGGGGCAGCAACATTATTTCACATCATGTTACCGAACGGTGCGGTCTTTTTTAGACTGCCTATCTCAGCGTTTTTCCAAAAACATCTCGATAGAAAACAAGTGCCTGATATGTCAGTCGACACGCTTCAATTGTGGAATAGCTTCAGCTATTATCCTAGCGTGCATATGTTTAACTATCTAACATCACAACGCGGAAAATACTTCGGAAAAGATAAAAAATTATATTATGGTGAATATTTGTTCACCATTGATTGGTGCCATCCTGAAA
>VTLG01011174.1_pt1 | contig 33269 bp, 29 predicted proteins | sample 4694571 | NCBI WGS metagenome assembly VTLG01 (sample SAMN12604809, study PRJNA352737) | marine metagenome | biome: ENVO:00000447; feature: ENVO:00000209|ENVO:00000569|ENVO:01000036; material: ENVO:00002151; isolation source: viral sequences binned using virsorter ...
CCAACTTACCTATCCCCCTAAGTTACTCGTGTAGTGAAACGTCTAAATTATCTGGAGCTGATATTATTTATACAGGAGAAAATAATGAATAATGAAGAAAGTTTGATAAATGCTTTAATAGATATGTTAAAACCTAAAGCACATGATAATATTAATTCCTTAATTCAAAATAATCAAAATATACCTGAACAAAAAATTGGGCCAATACCTAAAGGAGGTTTATCACAACAAGCTTTACTTGAAATGATAATGCCATTTGGTGCTATGGGAAGAGTTGCTAAAACAGTTCCTAAAATTGGAAGAGGAATAATAGAAGCATCAAAAGGTATGAGAAGAAGAGGGGTTGAAAATCAAACTTTAAAACAATTATCAAAAGATACTAGATTAAAAGGCCCTGAATATGATGCAGGAGATGATTTTTTCAAAAGAACTATAAGAAATTTATTTGAATCAATGGAAGGTAAAGAGTTTTAGTGAATATTGATGATATTTATACTCCAGAAAAAAAAGGAAAAGCTTATGAAAAAGCAAACTATAATCCATTGTTAGATGAACTTATACAAAATATTGATGAAGGAGGTGAAAGGCCTGATTTTATGCAAATGATAAGAATGATTGAATCTAATGATGAGCATGAAGCAAAAGCCAGTACACTTCATGGAGATGAATATTCAGCTAAAGGGGTGTATCAATTTACTAATGCTACTGTAAAAAGAGCAAAACAAAGAGCTTTAAATTTAGGTATTGACCAAGGATTTGTTAGTACAATACCAAATGACCCTACAATGTGGAATGATAAAGAAGCTGATGTTATGTTTTTAGCAAATATGTTTGCAGCCACAATGAAAGAAAAAGGATTGGTTGATAATTTGCTTGAAAAAGCATTTGCTGGAGATAGACAAGCAATGCAAGATTTGTATTACAAAGTTCATCATACAGGTTCAAAAGAAGATAAATATTACGATAATACAAAAGCTAGAGTTGAGCAATTTATGCCATTGGAGATATAATGAAAAAAACATGAGTAGACGTATGGGCATCGGAGATACCCGTTAAAAATAATAATGATAAAATAAAAACTTATTCTAGAGGTGGCAAAACTGCAGCATGGCAAAGAAGTGAAGGCAAAGACCCAAAAGGTGGTTTAAATCAAAAAGGTGTTGATTCATATAAAAGAGAAAATCCTGGTTCTAATTTACAAACTGCTGTTACTACTAAACCATCAAAACTTAAAAAAGGCAGTAAAGATGCAAAACGTAGAAAATCTTTTTGTGCTAGAATGAAAGGTATGCGTAGCAGACAAAAGCCTAGTAATAATACAGGTAAAGATAGATTATCGTTGTCGTTAAAAAAATGGAATTGTTAATAATTGGCTAATTTAAATCTAAACGGTGATGTATCTCAAAATGAAAAAATATTGGAGATGGCATATAACGACCTTATTGTTTTTGGTAAATTATTTTCTCCACAAGATTTTTTAGCCTCTGCAACACCAAATTTTCATGTTAATGTAGGAAAATTATTATTAAATAGAAATATTCAACAATTGGCACTTGTTTTGCCTCGTGACCACGCAAAGTCAACTTTAGCAGCATGTGCTGTATTACATAGGTTTTTATTTGCGAAAAAAGAAAGCCCAGAATTTATCGCTTGGGTTGGCGAGGCACAAGACCAGGCTATTGATAACCTTAATTGGATATCAACACATATATACGAAAACCCTGCAATACATTATTATTTTGGTGATTTGCAAGGAGATAAATGGACTAAAAACGAAATTGTATTAAAAAATAATTGTAGAATGATTGCTAAAGGGGCTTCTCAAAGATTAAGGGGTAAAAAACAATTATCTACAAGATATACTGGAATAATACTAGATGACTTTGAATCAGAATTAAATACAAAAACACCTGAAGCAAGACAACAAATAAAAAACTGGGTAACTGCTGCAGTATATCCAGCGATTGATTTTGATAAAGGTGGATTTTTATGGTGTAATGGAACAATAGTGCATTATGATTCATTTCTTAATGGACTTGTAAAAAACTACCAAGCAGCACAAAAAACAGGAGAAGATTACTCTTGGACTATTGAAACACATAAAGCAATAAGAGATGATGGCACTCCTTTATGGCCTTCAAGATGGCCTATGAAAAAAATTGAGGAAAGAAAACAATTTTATATTGATTCTGGAACTCCTAGTAAGTTTTATCAAGAATATATGAATCAGGCTAAATCTCCTGAAGACCAAATATTTAATGAAGAAGATATAACGGAAAATTTTTACAAAGGCAATATTAAGTTCGATGAAGCATGTGATTCTTGGTATATTAAACTAGATGATGGGAGAACTGAATATGTCAATATTTACATGGGTGTTGACCCTGCTTCAACGCTTAGTATTAGGAACGATTATAGTGTTATCATGGTCATTGGTGTTACTTCTGAATACGATTATTATGTTATCGAATATTGGAGAAAACGAGTATTACCGATGGACTGTGCCGACCAAATATTTAAAATTGCAGAACGATATAAAAAAATTAAAAGAATAAACATTGAAACAATATCATATCAAGAAATGCTTAGAGATTATGTATATAAAAGAAGTAAAAAAGAAGGTAAGTTTTTGCCTGGTATAGAAAAAGGTATTAAGGGATATGGTAATCAAAAAAAGAAAGACAGGTTGTTTGAAGGTTTGCAACCCATGTTTAAAGCTGGTGCTGTGCATTTAAAAAAAGATATGCATGAATTTATTGGCGAATTACTTGATTTTCCAAAAGGAAGTCATGATGACACAATTGATGCATTTTGGTTATCAACACAATATGCTAAAGGAAATAAAAAAGCTGGAACTGTAAAAAAAGAAAAACATGGAGATTTATATAGAAAACCTAAAAAAAGGTATAATTGGATAACAGGAGCAAGGTATTGATTTATATTATAAATATATCTTATATTAATAGTTATGATTAAGACTGATAAAAACGTGCAACATATTAAAGATTTGTGGCGAAGATGGTATGACGCTAGAAAGGAATGGGAAAATCATGCAAGAGAAGATGTTGATTTTTATTTAGGAAATCATTACTCAGCAGGAGAAAAAGATGAACTTGATTCAAGAAATCAAACATCTGTACCAATGGATAGGCTTTATTCTGCTATTGAGCAATTTAAAGCTATAATAACTTCAAAGACTCCTAAGTTTTCAGCAGTACCAAGAGAAGATTCTGATAGTGATTTAGCTAATGTTTGGAAAGTTATACTTGAATATATATGGGATATATCTGATGGTAATGAAACATTTAAACAAGTTGTTCATGATTATGCTGTAACAGGTCTTGGTTATTTTTATGCATATGTAGATAGAGAAGCGGATTATGGAAGAGGTGAAGTTAAATTTACTTATGTTGACCCATTTAGAGTAGTTGTTGACCCAAATTCAAGAAATAGATGGTTTGATGATGCTGCTGGAATGATGTTATCAACTATATTTACAAAATTTCAATTACTTGATTTATATCCTCAATTAAAAGAGGTTAATGAAGAATCAGGAAAAATGTTAATTGATGAGATTGAGGGGTTTTATGAAGATGAAACTTATCCATCTGCATCAAATCAAAGAGTTAAGGGGTCGTTTACTCCTGACTATATTAAAGATTTAGATAAAGGAGAAGGTTCTGAAAAATACCAATTAATAGAATACTTTTCTAAAGTTAAAGTTCCATATTATAGAATATTTAACACTCAAGATGGAAGTGAAAGAATATTAGATATGGGTAATATGGAAAAATTTATTCAACAACCAGAAGTTAAAAAAGCTGTTGAAAGAAAGCTTATTGACATAGTAGAAGTTACTCAAACAAGAATTAAATTAACATGCATTATTGGACAAGTTGTATTATACGAACATGTTTTAAATACAGATAAATATCCAATTGTTCCAGTTCCTAATATTTGGACAAATACACCATATCCAATGAGCGATGTTAGAAAAAATAAAGATTTTCAAAGATATTTAAATAGAGTAATGTCGCTTATTACATCACATGCACAATCATCTGCTGGATTAAAATTGCTTATTCCACAGGGAAGTGTTGATGATGTTGAAGAACTTGAAAGAGATTGGGCAAATCCTAATGCAACAATTGAATATGACCCGTCATTTGGAGAGCCGCATTTTCCTCAACCATCGCCATTATCTAATTCAATATTAAATTTACCTCCAATGATTGAAAAATATATTGATTTAAATATGGGTATATTTGAAATGATGCAAGGAAATACAGAGGCTGCTCCTACAACATCATCTGCTACTATGATGCTTGAAGATTTTGGACAAAGACGAAGTAAGTCAAAATTAAGAGATGTTGAAGGAAGTTTAAAAAGGCTAGGACAAGTTTTATATAATTTTGCAAAAGGGCATTACAATTTTCAAAAAACATTTAGAATTGCTCAACCTAATAATGATATGTCTGAATATATGGTTAATGTATATGATGATAAGTCACAAGAATTACAAGCAATGCATAATGACTTAACAATAGGACAATATGATATTAAAGTTATAGGAAATTCTACCATGCCTACAAATAGATGGGGCGAATGGTCAGTTTATATGGAAGCTTATAAAATGGGACTTATTGATAGAACTGAAGCATTAAAGAAAACAGATATATTTGATAAAGAAGGGGTATTACAAAGAATGGATTTAATACAGCAATTACAACAACAATTGCAAGGTGCACAAGAACAAATTAAAAGTCTATCGGGCGATTTACAAACAGCTCATAGAGAATCTATACAGTCAAGAAAAACAACTGAAGTTGAGAAATTTAAAGGAAGACTTAAAGATAAAGAATTAACTGCTAAATATAATAGCAGAGGACAAATTGATAAACTAACTAATGCAGTTAAACTGGAGAACGAGAAATCACGATTGCGTGGTGAAGCTCAGGAAAAACTACAGAGATTGCAGAAAAAAGGAGAGTAATCATGAATGATACATTTGACAATGAAAATCAGAATAATTCTGGTCAACTCAATGATAATGTAGGGCAAGATGTAAGTGGTCAACAGCAAGAGAGTTCTAATGATTGGGAATCACAGGCAAAATATTTTCAATCAGAAAAGGATAAGCTTCATGCTGAAAATCAAACTTTAAAACAATATGAAAAAGTTGGAAGAATGCTAGAATCACGACCTGATATAGTAAAAGAAGTTACTTCTATGTTACAAGGTGGTCAGCCAAGTCAACAAGAACAAATTGTTTTAGATAAAGATGAATTTGACCCATGGGAAGCCTATAATGACCCATCATCTAAATCTTATAAATTCAGACAACAAGAGTTACAAGACTCTATTAACGGAGCAGTTCAAGAAAGTGTTCAAGGGATTCAAAAGCAAGTTGGCATGTCCAACCTTCAAAATGAATTAAAATCTAAAGGTTTAGGCCAAGAAGAAATTAACTCATTTATGGAGTTTGCTGATAAAAATCCTGCTGAATATGGTATTGATGGTGCTATTAATATGTGGAGAGCAGTAACTCAAGGTTCTGAAGCTCAAGGACAAAATCAAGCAAATCCTCTTGATTCTATTCGTCAAAATCAACAAGTTCCACAGCAAGCTGGAATCCTTAATGGACAACAACCTGTGCAAACTAATGAAGATGATAATAGATGGAAAGGTGTGCTTAAAGCGTCCAGAGTGGGCAATAAGATACCGTAAACTAGAATATAAAAAATAAGGAGATGTCGTAATGGCAAATCAAACTGGAACATTATATTCGTATAATGTCGACCAAACTGGAAACAGCGTACCAGCAGCAGTTGGTGCATCGGCCGATTTAAGACGAATACATAACTTTGGCGACAGAGTCGCTGAGTTAGCACCAGAAGAATCTCCATTTTTTGTATATCTTAATAAGGTAGCAAAAGTACCAACTAATGACCCTGTATTCAGGTTTTTAGAAAATCGTTCAAAAATCGACTGGACAAGTAGAAACTTTTTTGTTGATGGAACAACTTTAACAAATGTTACAGCTGATACATCATATAGCATTGTTGTAGATACAGCAGATGAAGCTAAAGTTGATTATCTTGTTAAAGGTATGGTTTTTGCAGTTGAAACAGATAGAAGTCATCAGTCACAAGTAATATTCAGAGTTGAGGGAATTACTCAAAATTCTGCAGATACTACTGTAACTGCTAGATGTATTTCTTTATCTAATTCAGCTAACGATTCAACTAACTATAATGACATTGCAGATGGTGATGAATGTCAAATTATAGGTACTTCTTTTGCTGAAGGTTCAGGTTCGCCTGACGTTTGGTCAAGTCAGCTAGATGATGATTTTGGTTACTGCCAAATATTTAAAACAGCGGCTGAAATGACAAATACAGCAATTGCTACAAATTACAGAGGATATGCAAATGAATGGGACAGAATCTGGAATTTAAAACTAAGAGAACATAAAGTAGATATTGAAAGAGCTATGCTTTTTTCAATGAGAGCAAGAAGCAATAACTTACAATATTCAGAAGGTATAGTAGGACATATATTAGCAAATGCAACAGCAGTTGCATCTGGTAGTGCTTCTTATTCTTCTGGAAATCCTTATATGTTTTCTCAAGCATCAACAGCGGTAACATACGATTCATTATTAAGTGATTTTGAAGTTGTATTTGACCCTGCAAGAGGCGGAAATAAAAGTAAACTAGGATTAGCAAGTAGGCCTGTTATTAGTTATTTTAACAAATTAGCAGGTTTTTCTGATAAATCAATGGCTTTAGCTGCTGATAATAGTGCTAGATATAACTTTAATGCTGCACAACGTGATGGTGCTTTTGGTCATTCAATAATGCAAGTAAACACAGTACATGGAGATTTATCTATGATTGCAGAACCTATGTTTAGAGGTATTGCAAGTGGTTATTTAGCATTGGTTGATTTAGACCATGTTGCTTACAGACCTTTGGTCGGAAATGGTCTTAATCGTGATACTCATATTATCACAAACGTACAACAAGCAGACGAGGATTTAAGAAAAGACATGATTCTTACAGAAGCAGGTCTTGAGATTACAATCCCTGAAACTCATGCGTTGTATTCGTTTGATAACCTATAAGGAGGAATATTATGAGAAGTGACGTATTAAATGCAAATAGTAGCTCTCTAGGAGAGGTTAAGTTAAGTGATGGTTACAAACTAACAGAATACTCATGCACAATAACAGTTGCAAATGGTGCTACAACAGGAAAAGAGTCGGCAATAAGTATGCCTGCTCATTTTGTTCCTACTTGGGTTGCTGTAACTGCTTTGAATGCAAGTACTAATACTACAAATCTTGTAGATGTTGGCAATGATGCTGATACTGATGATTATGTTGATGGTGCTGCATTAGCATGTGGACAAGCTGCTGGTTTTAAAGGAATACTATCATGTAATGGTTTAAGAGGAACAGGCAATGGAGTTGATGGTGGCTTAGCTACAGCAGACGAAATTGAAATTGTTGTAAGTGCTGACCCAGGTGCAGCTACTCTTATTCTTAAGCTTGATTTCTTTGGAATAGCACCAGTATAATAAGCTTTAACGCTTAATAGTTTAATAGAACTATGGGAGTTGTCGATAAAGGGCGACTCCCGAATCTATTAAAAATTTTAATAATAAGAGTACGTTCACGCTCAAGCCAGAGCTTTAAGTACACTCAAATAAGGAGAATAAAATGGCAATAACAGATATACATAAGTATACCGTAGCAGAAAAACTCAACAAAATGGATGTTGATTTAATCGATGTTACAGTAAAACCAGATTTTAATAATGGTGCAGCTATGGCAGCTGGAGATTTTATGTTTCCAATGGTGGAAATACCTAATGCGGTATCAGTTAATGGTGGCACAGCAATATTGCAGTCATGTTGTGCAATAATAGCTGGAGGAGACGGAGATGGAGCAGATACAGGGACATTTGATGTCGTTATAACATCGCACGATTCTACTTCAACAAAACTTCAACATGGTGGAGGAGATATAGAAACAGATGATGATATGGCGAGTGTTACAAGTGCTTTAGCTATAATGGATGGAACATGTGGGTTTTTTTCTATAACAAATGCTTTTGATGCGGGGGTTGTAGCAATTGGAGATAAAAAAAATATTGGAATGGTGTGTAAAGCTGCTGAAAACTCAACAAGTCTATTTGTGTATGGTATAGTACAAAATACAGCTGATTATAATGAAGGTGATATTGTTCTTAGATTAGGTTTTGTAAAAGATTAATGTTTGCATCAAAAAGAATAGCAATAAGCGGAGATGTATTTAGAGATGAACATTCTTTAACATTTGATGGAAGTAATGATTATATTAGTTGTGGAGATGTTTTAGATATAGGAACAGATGATTTTACACTTAGTATTTGGGCAAAAGCCTCTGATTGGGATAGTGTAAATTTAATTTCAAAACATGTAACTGGTAATACTTGGAGGTGGCAAACTGATAATAATGACCCTCCTACAATGAGATATTATGGTTATACTGGCGGAGCATTTGTAGGTACATATATTGGAAATACAAGTGGTATTAATTTAGATTTATTAAAAAACCAATGGGTACATTTTGCATTATCAAATGATAGAAACGGTAATATTGTGGGATATATTAATGGACAATATGATGATGCAGATTCAAGCGATGCTACAGATATAACTAATTCTGGTCATTTTATGATAGCAGCATTTGGTTCTGGTACTGTAAGTGCTGTAACTGTTTCAGAAGCTGCAATATATAACAAAGCTTTAAGTGCTTCAGAAGTTAAAACAATATATAACGGTAGAGAACCATACAATCATAAGGAAAGTTCATTTGCAAGTAATTTAACAGGATGGTGGAGAATGGGTGATGGATTAGAAAGAGGTTCTGGAACAACTATATATGATATGTCTAATAATTCAAATAATGGAACAATGGTAAATATGGCTGCTGATGATTTTGTAGGAGATACACCATGATAAATAATAATAGAAAATGGGTTATATTAAATGTATCAGATGTAACAGATAAAATGATAGATAATTCTATACAAACATCTTTAGACACATTAAGAAAAAATTCTGATAATAGTAAGTGTATTTTAAAATGGAGTGGAGATACTCCTTCTTGTTTTAATGGAATAAAAACATACACACATTTAGAAATATTAGAAGAATTAAAAAAATTAGATTGGGAGCAGGATAATGGCTAAAAGAAAAGGATTATGGGCAAATATACATGCCAAACGTAAAAGAGGAGAACGTCCAGCAAAACCTGGCGAAAAAGGCTATCCTAAAACTTTAGATATTATGAAAGAAGGAGGTTCTGTGAAAGGACGAAAAAAATTAGAAGGAATGTTAAGAGGGCCATCACATGAAAATGGTGGCATAAAATTTACCATTGATAATCAGATACAAGAAGCTGAAGGTGGAGAATATGTAATAAGAAAAAGCTCTGTTAATGATAAAACAGAGAGAGTATTGAAATATATAAATGAAAATGGTAAATTACCAAAGAGTGAATTTGATATTTTGCCTAGTTCTAACGCAAAAAAAAGGAGAAAATAATGCCAAAAGTAGGAAAAAAACACTATCCGTATACTCAGGCTGGAATGAACGCAGCTAAAAATGAAGCGTCTAAAACTGGCCAAGATATACAAGTAAGTGATGCAAGAAACAGAAGTAACGTATCTATGGGATACAAAGGTGGAGGCCCAGTAAAAGTTATGCCTCCAGGAGTAATGAATAAAAAAGGGACTAAAGACCCTTTTGATACAATAGGAAGAGAGTATCAAAAAGGAGGAGAAGTTGTACAAGATTTTAGTGAAGGAAGATGGAATGATTTATTGCCAGATGTAGCAACTCCAAGTACTCCTGCAGTTTATGGTCAACCAAGAGTTCCAATTGAACCAATGCCAAGCGATGTAATTCAAGGAGATAATTTTTATGACAGAATGAGACCTCCAGCAGATAATCCATTAGGAGACCAAAGACCTGCTAAAGGTGAAGAGTATGGAGATATAGACCCTAAAACTGGAGTTACATATAAAAAAGGTGGAAAAACAAAACCATCTTTTAAAGTGACTGGCAGCGATGATTATGCTGAAAAGATGGCAAAACATATAGGTTCAGGTGGTGCATTCGGTAACGCTAAAGGTGGTAAGTTAAGCAAAAAGTACAAAAAAGGCGGAAAGACTAAACCATCTTTCAAAGTAACTGGTAGTGATGATTACGCTGAAAAAATGGCTAAACATATAGGTTCGGGTGGTTCGTTTGGAAATGCTAAAGGTGGTAAGTTAAAAAAAAAAGAAGTCGATATGATGATGCCAATGATGGAAGAAGGTGGTAAAACTTCAAAAAAGAAACGAAAAAAACTAACTAAAAAACAAAAAGAAGCAATTAAAAAACAAAAAAAATTAGATATAGCAACAGGTAAAAAAGCTTCTTTTAAAAAAGTTACTAAAAAAGACTTGCCTCCAAAACCTAAATATGACCCTTCTGTTTTTAAATCAAAAAAAGAATGGGAATTAAGACAAGACCTTATGAAAGGCAGAAAAGAAGACTATAAAAATGTTTCGCATATGGGACAAACAACAGAACATTATGGTTACAAAACACCTTTGGGTGGTGCTATTGATGAAGACTTAGGTTTGAAAGTTTCAATTCAAGGTGCAAAAACACCATATTATGATAAAAATCCGCCAGATTGGGCAGAAAAGAAAAAAAGTAAGAAAAAAGGTAAATAAATGAGAATATATTATTGTAGTAAGTGTTCAAGAAAAACTGAAGTTCCTAAAAATGTTGTTAAACAATGTGAATGTGGAAATGTGTTTGGCTCTAGTGGTAAAATATCTAATCATATAAATATGAGAACAACATGGAGTGGACAAACTAAAGTTGAGTTTAATCAAACAACAATGGACGCAGATATTGCAGCAAGGAATAAAAGATAATGGCTTGGGGGTTTGATAAGCAAATACATGCATTGACAGGATTTGATGCTGATTCTGCTTCTAATACCGAAGTAGGAGAAACATTCAGAACAATGACTGCTCAATGGTTGAAAGATGCAGCAAAAGAAGTTATTAATATCCTTCCCCCTGGACTACTTAAGCAATGTACAACAATAGTATCATTTACATCGCAAGCTGTTGGGAGTGAAGCATCTGCCTCACAAATGAATACAGGTAAAATATTATCAGTATTTGCAGGTGATTATGAAGCAAGACCTATACCAAGTAATAAAAAACATAAGGCTAATGATTCTACTTCATATGAATATGCAACAACAACTGACCCAGTTTATTATATGGAAAAAAACTATTTAAATGTTTTGCCTGCTGCTGTGTCATGTAAGTATGAAGAAGTTCAATTTCCAACAATATCTTTTGATGATACAGCTATATCTTCATTTCCTGATGAAGCTGAACAATTAGTTGTATTAAGAGCTTCAATGACAGCATTAGAATATTTACTTGCAATTGAAGAAGATGTAGAGTTATATGGTTCTGTGTTAGGAGCTATAACAAATGAATATATGAGGGGAGTGAAAGCTCTAAAAACAGGAAATTTAGAAAACTCTCCTCAGCAACAAAAACAATAGGAGAATAGATGGCGACAACAATCAAAACAGCAACTTTGCTTACGACTGTGTCAGAACAAATAACAATTAATGGAGCTCGACAAGGTGCTGTAAATACTAAAAGTATTTCAGGCATTGCAGAAGTATCTAAAAGAATTATAACTATTACAACAACTGAAGCTGTAATAGCTACATTTAGTTCGGCAGTTGCTTCGGCTGGACATTATACTGCAGCTAATGTTAGATATATAAGGTTTACTAATAAAGATGATACAAATTTTATTACATTAACATTTAGAAATCAAGACAATGATGAAGTTGCTATTAAGCTTGACGCAGGGCAATCTTTAATTTTTAATGGTGACAATGACAATGGTATGTCAGCTGTTTTTAATGCAACTCAAGATGCTGATGCTGCTTCTGATACAGCTTTTGGAAGTTTAACAAACATTCAAGCTGATGCAAATACTGGTTCATGTGATTTAGAAATGTTTATAGCAAGCGTATAAGGTATTAAGTGAAAGTTAAAAACGTAATAGAACAAATTGAAAGAATATTTGGAAGACAACCTGAACAATACATAATTCAATTAATTGAAGATGCAATGATGGATATTGCTGCAAATAGAAGATATTTAAAAGAAGATGTAAAGATGGATTTAATTGAAGACAAAAGATGGTACTCACTTGATGATGATATTATGGAAATTACAAGAGTAGAAATTAAAGATACTAATGATAGATATGTTGTAGTTCCTAAATTAGCAGATGCTCATAAACTTTTAAAAGAGGATGAATATTAATGGCTATTGATACAAATAAAAGAAATTTTCCAAATGATTATTTTGCTTGGTATAATGATGATAATCGTATTGCCATTGTAAACAAACAAACAAGTACAAGTGATTCTGATGGAATAACAGCTGGAGAATATGACACATATAGTGATTCTGATGTAGATAATGGAATAAGAATACATTATCGTTCAAAATATCCAAAAGTTCAAGATATTGAAGATGATATGCATCTTGATTTAAAATTAGATTCAGGACTTAATTCATGTGTTATATGTTTTATTAAAGCAAGTTTATATGAAGATACTGGAAATTTTGAAGTTGCAGCATATTACAGAAAAATGTATGAAAAAATGATGAGAGAATATCCAACAAGAAGGTCTGGTGTAAGAAATTTATCCGTACCTAGGTTATAAATAAGGGGAATAAATGAAAGATTTAAAAGATAAATTAGAAAATCTTAAAAATCAAAAAGAACAAACATATGCTTTATATATGAAGTTGCAAGGAGCAATTGAATTTATTGAACAAGTTCTTGAAGAAGAAGAAGTTCCTAAAAAAGAAAAAAAATAGTTTTTTGAAATAGAGGTAAGTATGACAAATAAACAACAGAATGTTGTTAGGAGAGCAATTGTTACTCCTGATAAACATTTTCCTATACACGATAAAAAGGCCATAAAAATCGTTTGTAAGGCCATAGAAATTGTAAAACCAGACATTTATATTGATTTAGGTGATACTGGTGAATGGGAGCATTTCAGTTCGCATTATTGGAAAGGAAGAAGTGCAAAACCAATGGAGGATTTAATTCCTTTATTAAATAAAGATGTTAAAGATGTAAACAAAGGAATGGATATAATAGACAAATCTCTTGATAAAGTAAATTGTAAAGAAAGACATTTTGTTCAAGGAAATCATGAAGTTTGGCTTGATAAGTTTGTAATAAGATATCCTTACTTAGAGCAATATAAAACAGAAAATGCTTTAAAAATAAAAAAAAGAGGGTATGAATACCATCCCTATAATAGAAAAAAACTATTAAAAATTGGAAAACTTAACTTTACTCATGGTAAATTTGTATCTAAGTATCATTCTTTTAAACACTTAGATGTATACGGTGAAAGTATTATGTATGGACACACCCATGATTTACAAAGACATACTAAAACTAATGCAGGTGGAACTATAAGTGCATGGAGTTTAGGATGTTTAAAAGATATAGAAGCAGATGAAGATTGGCTTAGTGGTAGATTAACTAATTGGAATCATGCTTTTGCTGTAATAGATTTTTTTAAAAACGGAGACTACAAAGTCGAAGTTGTTGAAATAATAAATGGAAAAACCTCATTGTGGGGTCAAGTAATAAAAGGATAACCAATGGATTGGCTAGTTATATTAGAAAGATACGGAATCCCCTTAGTTGTAGCAGTAGCCTTTTGGATATTCATTCAAAAACAAAATAAATTCATTCAAGATGAGCTACAAAAAGAACTAAGAGAATCCTTTACTCGTGTTGAAGGGATTATTATAAAGTTAATAGATAACTCTAAAAGACAACAATTAGAGCAAAAAGGTATCGAAAACAGCTTTAAAACATTAGTTACTATAATAGCCGAATTAAGCGGCAATGGTTTAAAAGATAAATTTATGAGAATGCAGGAACGCAATGAAAACAAAAAGTACTAAAGATTTTGAAACAGATATAACTCTACATTTAACTACAATATCAGGAGATGTAGGGCACATAAAAGAAAGAGTTGATGAAGTTGTTAGACATCTTGAATTAATGAACGGACGTTTAAGAACTGCTGAAAATAGTTTATCTGCTCATAAAGCTGTAGGTATTACAATGGTTACTGTATTAACAATAGCAATAAGTTTAGTAGGAATATTGCAATGATACAAGCAATTATAGTTAAAGCAATAATAGGTAAAATTATGGATGCTATTGAAAAAGCAGACGATAAACGTATTGCAAGTAATCATGATGCTAGAATTACAAAATTAGAAAAAATGGCACATCCTCAAGCAGATTGGGTATGTTTAGAATGTAAATGTAAAGCAACAAGGAAAGAAATACCAACCAAAAAAGGAGATAAGTAAATGGGTAAGATATTAGGTGCAATAGCTACTAAATTATTAAGTCAAAAAGTTATGATTGCAATATTACTGCAATTAGGAGATTGGCTTGTAGTAAGAAGTGAAAATAAACTTGATAATAAAATATGGGCTGAAGTAAGAAAAGCTTTCCACGAATCAAATGGCTAAAAAAGCATTAAAAATTGAAAAATTTAATGGTGGCATTAATTCTGATGTTGATGCTAGAGATATAGCTGAAGGACAATTAACTTCATTAGATAATGCATCTGTAGATGAGCTTGGCAAAATAAGAGTATCTGGTGGGCTTGATTGGAAAGAACATTCATCTGCTCTTGTAAATACGTTTGACGAAGCACAATTAAGATTTCCAGGAACAGGATTGTATTCATTTCCAATAGATTATTTATTTTCTGGAAATAATCAAAATCCTTCTCTTGAAGCTTCAGACTCTAGTGGAGATGAAGCAAGAGGAATTATTAAAACAGATGGAAATGCTACTTGGAAATTTTCTCAAAATGAAGTAAATACTAATAGTGTAAACATTCAAGATATAACTGGTCAAAATAAAGTAGCAATAAGCTATGCAACACATGCAGCTTATACTCAAAAAGACCATGGCTCTATTATAATGAGTTCTTTATCAATGGAAAAAAATTCAGCATATTTAATTAAAGCTACTTTAACATCAGAAAAACCTTGGTATTATTTAGGAAGCAATGTTCCTCCTAGATTAAGAATTTATAATACAGTTGATTCTTATTATTATTATCCAAATAAAGGATGGAGTTCAACATCAGATGCAACATTTACAGCATTATTAAATGATAATGTAGGCAATCTTGTTGAAGCACCAAGTACAAGTGACACAAATGCAGGAGGGCATGTTACTTGGGCATCAAAAACTGAAGGAGATGGTTCTTGGACTGCTTCTGGAAATGCAAAAGCATTAAGAGAGCAAATGAATATAACTGGAACAATATCTCTTACAGATGGAAAAGCTTTTAATTCATTTACTGGTGGTATCGATGTATCAGGAGCAATGGACAATTCTTATGTTCTTAAAGTAGAAAGTGCAAGCGATGGCACAGCTCCTACTGCAAGTGGGAATTATGTTCAATCACATAATATTACAGTTGCAGCATCAACAACATATTTATTTGATTGTTTTGTAGGAGACGGTAAAGATGTGTCAGGAAGTACTCCTCCTAAAAGCGTAAGTGTTGAAATGATAAATCAAAGTTCTGGAAGTGCAAGTATTATAAAAAAAGTATATCCTGTAAGCACATCTTTTAAACATATAACATCAAATAATCCCACAACAAGAGGTATTATAAAAGAAGCATATGCACCTATTGAGTTTACAACTCCAAGCGGATGTACATCTATAGCAATAAGATTAGGTGTTCAAGGAGCTGCAACTCAGGCATATTTTTTTGGAATGAATTTAAGGCAAAAAATGCTTGAATTAGGAGCAGTTGTAAAATCTCATCGTATACAAGATTATTTATCATATCCAAATTCATATAATAATAAAAGACATGGAAATATTAATAGTTCTCCGTATTTATCTGGACAAATTGATGGAAAAGAAAATACTTTTTATACAAGAACTTATAATCTTTTAATAAAAACTCCGTCAAATGCTGTTAATGAAAATCATTGGAAAGTTGAATTAGACTTAGGAACATGGGCGGGTCTTGGACAAACTGGAGTTAATAATGTTATTATCTCAAATTTAGATGCTGTAAAATTAGAAGAAGATGCTGACAATAGTTTTATTTCTAATAATATTTCTGATAATGAAACATATTTAAAAAATAGGGGACAATTAATTTTTTATAATAAAGGAACTGATAGTCAGTATAATAATACCAAATTAAAAATGCTTGAATACAATCCTCATACTGATTTCCATAATAATTATAGCGGTGAATTTGCATGGACAGATAAATCTCCTAATATTAATTTTCCAACATCACTTAAAGGACAATGGGCTTTATTTAAATTTAATAAAGAAATATTTTTTACTGATACGAAATTTCAAGATACTAATTTGTATCAATTAAAAAGAACAAATACAAACTCATATACATCTTCTATATATAATTTAAATGGGCCAACTATAACATTTGATGCATTAATTGATTCATTTTTAGATACTGATACTTATGTAACTTTGGATGAAGCATTTAATAATTATATTGAAAATAGAAAAACAACTATAAAAACAAATATGCAACCTCAATTCCCAACAGATGTTAATGGAGGTTTAGATTCATCTTTTATTCAATATGGCACAGCAGCTGATGCTGAAGCTGGCAAAGCAACTCTTCAACATTATATAAGTGAAGGAACGGGTCTAGGTTTTAAATATGATGTTGATGATTCAGAGTGGGTTGATGCAGATTCTCCTTATACTCAATATTGGGTTTTAGATAAAGATACAGTAATTGAAGATAGTGGTATTGGAGAAACTCGTGTTGCTCAAATAAATTTTATGCTTAATCATATAATTGCACTTCAAAATGTTGATTTTCAACATAATGATGGAGAATCCGAATATTGGAATTATACTCCTAAATTTACTATTTACGTAGATGAAATATCTGATACTGGAGAAGCTAATGGGTATGTATTACCAACTGATGATAATAATTATATGGGATTAATAGCTACATATCATGTTAATTCAGATAATATGACAATGGCTGCTGGAAATGATAGTGGTATAAATTATTCAACTGACGTATCTGGTATAGAGTCATCACATAATTATTACAATATTAATGAATCAAGTGGGCATATTGAAAATAATGATGGTAGCGGTATTTGGAATGAAGATTCATATGCTCTTTTAAGTATTAATAGTCAAGAAATATTATCAGGTTCTCCAATATGGCCAAATAGCCTTCTTCAAGGAGCTGACTCTCAGCTGATAGGAGCATATGGTAAAAATTATTTAATTAGTATTAATATTCCTTATTCAAAAGAAGTTACTATAAATCAATCAACAGGGTCTAATTTGCAAATAAGAGTTGTTCCACATGTTATAGGTGGTTCTGAAAATTTTTCTAATTATGCACAAAGTGATGTTCAAGGTGATGGAAGGTCAAGTCATAATAATCCTCATGGAATTTCAGCAGAACAATGGGAAATTTTTCCATGGAATAATGGAAATGAAACAAGACAAGCTATTTATTCGTATAAATCTAGTGTTACTGCTGATGCAGATACGACTCTTTCAGAAATAGATTATGATGTTATAGCTTTAAATATTGCTTTTGCAACTCCAACTGAAGGAGCAGCAGACGGATGGAATGATACCTGGACTATACAAATGACGAGTGTAAATAGTGAAAATTTAGAAAGTGCTTTTGGAAATGCTATTGAAGTTTCAAATACAGATGTAACAAAATCTCCTAATATTTCTATTGCAACTCATATAGCAAATTCAAATTTAACTCATTCTAAATTTTTAAAATGTTATATGAAATCAACACGAAATCCTGTATATAATTTACAATTCACGATAAATGTTTTAACTAAGAATATATATACTTCTAATAAGGCTATAACAAATCCTGGTCACATAGAAGGAGATTATATTAATTTTTCTTTAAGTGCAAATGACATGCTTATACCTAACGAAGTTGATAGTTATGAAGCAGAAACAGGAGTTGCTCAAGATGATGCATTAAATTCATCTACTTTAATATCTTCATTTAAAAGTGCTGTTATAGGGAATAATGTTTTATATGCAGGTAATATTTATCAAAATGGTGTTCATTATCCAGACAGAATATTAAAATCTCCAGTTAATAAAATACCTCTTTTACCAGCATCAAGTTTTATTGATGTTGCAGTAAATGATGGAGATTCAATTACAGCTCTTGCTTATTTTAAAGACAAACTTCTTCAATTTAAACATAAAAAATTATATATTATAAATATATCTGAAGATTATGAATATCTTGAGGATTCTTTTGATGGACTTGGAGTATCAATGGAATCTCAAATAGTAAAAACAAAATATGGAATTACTTGGATAAATGAAACAGGATGTTATTTGTATGATGGTGAAGGAATAACAAATTTAATTGAAAATAAATTAGCATATAATGCAAATAATGATTCCGTTTCTACATGGGATATTAAAATGAATTTTTCTCCTGTTTTAGGGTATGATAAAAAGTCTGACAAATTAATTATTTACATTTCTTCTGATACTCCTATAATTGAAGACAATGAAGAAGTATACGCAATGCAAAAATCAACAGGATATGTTTATGATTTTATTACTAAATCATGGTCTATGATAGGAAATAAACATGCTTTTGATATATTTCCGTCTATAAATGATTTATATTATCAATCTGATGACATAACTCCTAATGGAAAAACAAGAGTTCCTCATCATAAATCAAAGTTTACTAATTTTGCATATGATGAAAGAGACAATCTTATGATTTTATCAATTCCTGAAGATTATTTTTATATTTGGAATGATTCTTCGCAAAGAACAACAGCACAATATGTTGCATCTTTTTCACCAGATTTAGATGAAATTGGCACATATGATAGTGATGGAAATAAAACTGTTTGGCCTCATAGAGATTTTAGAATTATAACTAAAGATTATGATTTTGGAGCTCCAAGTGTAAATAAAAAAATATATAAAATATATATAACATTTAAATCAACTGAACATGAAAGTTATAAGAAAATTAAAAAGTCTGAAAATCAAGATGTGTATAATCACTCTAATGTATTTGCTTATTATTCTGTAGATGGTTCAAATAATTGGGTTGAATTTAACAAAACAAAAAGTATTAATTATGGAGAACAGGGTTTAGTTTGGGATAAAACAGTATTAAATGAAGCAAGTTTATTAACAGCTAGTTCTGATTATACTTTTCATGCAACAGATATAACTTTAAGTTCAGCAGAAAATGTTGAAGTTGGCAATATATTATATAAATGCAATAATCAATCTGCTTCTACTGTAAAAGATAAACAATATAATGGACAAAAAGTAAATCTTCAACAAACACCACAGATTGCTGATTTTATTGATGGAAATGTTCCAAATGAATATCAATATGCAAGCGAACAAATGAAGGTTACAAAAATAAATGGAAATGTTGTTACTGTTATAAGAGGATATAATAATAGTATTAAATCATCTATTTCAAGTGGAGATAAATTCAATATATCAAACGGAGATTGGATTGTTGCAGAATTAAAACCTTCAACTTCTATAAATAATATCAAATCTTTAAAAATAAAACTTCAATCAGGAAGAAGAGAGACTAGTGTAATAACAAATTTAGGACACCAATCTGGGGCAGCTACTACATCTGGAGCCTATTCTGTTCCAAAAGGATTTATGATTAATGATATGACAATTATTTATAGAGATAAAAATGTCAAATAATAGATTTACAAAATTATCTAAAAATAAAATAATAAAAAATATTCCAAGTAATAGAGATGGGAATATAGGTGATTTACAAATTATTGAAATACCTCAAAAAGGTACTTTTTTATGTATAAAAGATAAAGATGGGTGGAAAATATCTGATAAATTTAAACCAAAACATAAATTTAATATTGATGAATTTAATAAGATAACATTATCTGAAGTTTATGGAAAAACTGGCAAAGTTTTTAGCCTTGGTACTGAAACAATATCATATACAGTTAATACAAATCCTGGTTCAGAAACAGCAACTTCATTTAATAGGCCTGTTTTACAGGTTGGAAATGGAACAAATAGTGGAGTTATATCTTCATTAGGAAGTAAAGATTTATTGTTAAAATCAGGAAACAGTTCTACTTCTCAAATTATTATAGGTTCTACTGATATATCTGCAGATATGAGCGGGGGAGGAACATTTAATCTTAGATATAATGATACTGGTTCTACTTCTGGAGAATTTTCAATGATGAATGTTGCTGCTGGAGATTGTTATCAAAATATACAAGTAACCAATGCAGGAAAAGATACTTATACAAGATATACATATTATGCAGATGACCCTTCTAATAACATTCAATGGTGTCATGGAATGGATGGAAGCGATTCTGATAATTCATTTAAAATAAATTATAATGCAAGTGCCACAGCATTAACTCCATCAAATGGCACAAATGTTTTAAAAATTACTGATGCAGGAAATGTATCTACAGCTGGAACTTTAACTATTGGAAGTATAGCAACAGACACAGCAGGAGATAATTATCTTGTTGAAGTAAGTGGAGTTGTTAAAAAAAGAACTCCAGCTGAAACATTAGCAGATATAGGGGCACAAGCAACAGTAACTGCTGGAACAAATTGTACATTTTCAGGAGCTACATTAAATGTTGATGATGCATTTATTACTAATGATGCTGATGATACAATGGCTGGTACATTAACAATTGATAAAGATACTACAGCTACAACAGGTGGTAATACTTATGGATTAAATATAGATTATGACCATACAGGCATTTGTGCTAGCGGACAATCAATTCGTAATTATGGTATATCTTTAGCAATTAATAGTGATTCTCCAACTCATGTAGGCTCAGTTTTAAATTTTGGAATTGATAATACTGTAACTGCAGGAACAAGTGGCACTCAAAGTAGTATTGGTATAAATAACACAGTAACAGGAGCAGATACAAACACAGGCATTTATCAAAAAGTTACAGATGGTGGAACAGATTTAAAATTTGTTAGTTCTGCAAATATCAGTAATTACTTTAGCATTGCTACTACAGCTGATGGAGCAACTACTATTGCAACTGTTGATGCTAGTGCATCTGCAGGTCATTTAACATTACAACCTGATGGAGATTTAAAAGTAATTCCTAACACAGGAATATCTACTTTTTTTAGAGGAGCAAACACAGATGATTATTTTAGTATAGCTATTGATGGTGATGGAGGAGCAATTTTATCTACAACAGATGCTGCCTCAGATGCAGCACATTTAACATTTGATGTAGATGGAGATATAAGATTAGATTCACATACAGGTAATTTTATTGCTAGAAAAGCAGGAACAGAATTTAGTGTAGCAAATAGTGCTTATGCAGGAATGATATTAGGCTACAGAATGATTGGAGAAGATGGAACTCATGCAAGTTATACTTTAACAAATTCTTATGCTGTTCCTAATAGTGCAATGACAGTTAGATTTGTTGCCCCACCAAGTGGTTGTGTAGAAATTATGATTCAAATATATGCAAATGCTTCAACTAGCAACAGGCTTGTATATTTTAGTTTATCAGACAATGCAACATATAATTCTATTGGCAATTCTTATGAACAATTACATAGAATGCCTGATGAAACAGATGATGAATTATGCCAACATTATTGGACTATTACAGGATTAACAGCAGGCGATACATACAATTATTGGCTTGGTGCAAAAATAAATGCAACAAGTGGTTGGTTAAATTGGGGTGGTACAAGCTCAGGCAGATATGGTGATTTTATTATGAAAGCAACAGCATTACCTGCAGCAACAAGTGATTTTGCAGAATACGACTAGAAACCATTTATGATGGTTTATAGAAAATTTGTATATGAAGAGAATTATTATTATATTTAAGAGCCGAATAGTAGATAAAATTTAGGAGAACATTTATGGCAGACCCATATTCAATAGCACAATTAAACACACAAACAATGCTTGAAGAACTTTCAAAGCAATCTCAAGAAAGAGAAGCTGCAGCTGCTACAGGGCAACAAAAGAAAGGAATTATGACAAAAGTTTCTCGTGAAATGGAAGAAGCACAAAGAAAAGCTGCAAGAAAAGCAAGAGAGAAATCTAAAAAATATGGAATGATTGGAAAACTTGCATCATTTGGTCTTGGGTTTGTTCCAGGTGCAGGTATATGGTTAAGTGCTCTCGCAAGTTCTGCAGCTAATAATAGAATAGCAAGAATGCAACAAAAAACGCTTCAAAACCTAACAAAAAACTTAGATTTAGGATGGATGGGAAAAACATTTGCTTCACAAGGAATTAAAGATTGGAAAGAAGACGTAGGAGCTCAAGCTAAAGAAATTGGCAAAGGTACTGAATTTGGTTCTTTTGCAACAGATTTTGCTAAAAATGCTGCAATGTCATTTGCAATGTCAGGTATAACTGAAGGAATATCTAAAGGTATTAAAAATGCAAAAGCTGGTTCAGATTTTCAAAACCTTAAAGATAGTCTTGACGATAGTGTGAAAAATAAACATATTCAAGCAAGAAAAAATTTCAATAAACCAAATACAAGTATTACAAAATTTGACAGTTTAGCTGCTGCAAAAAAAGCTGGATTTGGAGATAGAGCTATGCAAATTGCCGAAGATGGGACAGTTCCTGATATTAAAGATTTAGGTTTAACAGAAACCCCAGGAATTGATACATCTAAATTTGAATTAAATCCAGGCGATACATATGCAATAACATCAGCGGCAGAAAAAAGTTCAGCATTAGCTGGAAATGATATACAAAGGTTTATGAAAGGTTTAGATAAATCTGGATTTGAAGGAGAAGATTGGTTAAAATTAATAGCAATGTTAAGCCCTGAAGAATCTGGGTTTGACATTCAAAGCGACCCAATGTCGTATATAGGGAGATATAAATAATGGCTACAACAATGCAATCAATATTAGACCAATTAGCACAATATGGATTTGACACATCTGAAGGCATAGGTGATTGGTCAAGTCAAGATATAGCAACAACAATGGGAACACATTTTGGACAAACTCCATTTTCTCAAGATGATGACCAGTATATGAGTGATGAGGATATTCAGCAAGCATTTTTACCTTCAATGTTTACAAGACTAAGTCCAGAGTTAATTAAAGCATCAAGTATAAAACAATATTCTCCAATGATACAAACATCTCAAAGTTCTTTATTATCTGAACTTTTATCTAAAACTTCTGGAAAAACTGCAAGAAGAGCAACTGGAGGTTTTGCTGGAAGTGGAGCTTTTGAAAAATATAAAAAAGGTGTTAAAGATGTTTATGGAAGAGGAATGGGAACAGAATTATCTAAAGCATTTTCTTCAAAAGGACAATCTCTGCAATCAATACAAGATTTAATATCTAAATGGGCAGAACATGCACAAGAAATTGCACCTGCATCTTGGGAACCAGAAGATTAAATATAATTAGGAGTTTTAAATGGCTGTAAAGGTTAGTGGGGTTGGTGGTAATCAACAACTTCTTCAAATGTTACAATTAATCAATCAAACGCAATCAAGAAGAGAAGCAAAGATTGATAAAAAAATATATGATGAACAAAATTCATTAGCTAAATTAATAGAACTTGCAGATACAAGTGAACAATTAAATAATATTAATTCAAGAATTGGCGAATTTAATGATTTTGCTTTAGAATCAGGAAAAGATTTAGAAGGACAAGTCATTCAAGGATTATATGAAGATAAAGTTACATTATTAAATGCAGGACAACAAGGATATGATTATCTTTCTAATTTATACAAAGACAATCCAGCAAATCCAAGTCACACACCATTAAGTGATGATGAAGTAAGAACTAAATTTCTTGAATTAACTTCAGAAGATTATGAAAAATCAGGAATAAAAGATGTTACTCTTTCTTCAGACGATGATTTAAAAACTGCTAAAGACTACCTCCAAAATAAAAAAATAAACGAATATGCTGATTCAATATTTTACGATATGGATTGGGGCGATATTATGAGAGAAATGGCAGAAACTAATAATGCTGTAATGTCTCTTCAAAATGCAGTTAAAGCTGGAGTAGAACTTAAAGGAGCAGATAAATTTTCTGTTGGAGCTTTGCTTACTGTGCAACAACAAAGAGAAGCTGCTTTATTAAATAAATTATATGTATTACAAGAAATGAAAGGATTTAAACTTCATGGAGATGAAAGTAGCTTAACACAAATGAGAGACCGTTTTTCAGCAAGTATGCTTACTTTAGACCCAAAACAATTTGCAGGTCATTATGAAGAAGATAAAGCAAATTTAGCTTCAAAAATAAGACAAAAAATACAATTAGCATTAGGATATTCAGAAAAAGGAATGAATACTGCAACTTATGCATCAAATGATGTAGCAGATGGCCTTGATTTAGACGAAGAAGTTATAGGACAAATATATGATATGAATGATATACTTCATAGAACTCAATATTTTGAATCAGCTCAAGATTTCAGTAAAGAAGCAACTGATTTAAATTATTTATATAAAGAATTGTTTGGTGAATATTATACAACAGATGAAGAATATTTAAAAACAAAAGATGGTAAATATTTTAATGTAGCTGCAGAATACGACCTTACTTCTGATGAAGAACTTATTAATCAATTATCTAATACTGAATCACAAGATGTTGGAGAGGTGATTGAAAAAGCTAAAAAAGATAAAAAACTTTCTTTTAAAACATCTGAAGGTGAAATAGACAAACAAAAAGTATGGAAAACTTTGCATAATGCAAGAGAAAATGATAATTTTGTTAAAAAAATAGAAGTAATATCAGAAGAAGCTAATATTTCAATAGATGATGTTAAAAAAATATTTAAAGAAGAGGAATCTAAATATATATTAACTGATGAAGCTCAATTTTCTGGTAAATATATGTCAAAAGGTTATAATCCTGAAACTGGAAAATATCAATTAGAGTGGGTTCCATCATCACATTCTGGAAGAGCAGAATTTAGTGAAAAAATGCAAAAGAAAAAAATACAACAACGTGATACTGAAATATTAAACCAAGCAAATGAAATGCAAAATGATGCTCCTGTATATGTAAACAATATAGGAAAAAAATTAGGGCAAGAAAATTATGAAGATACAGTAAAAATTTTAACAGATAATAAAGATTTAGATATTACTGAAACAAAACAAATTTCAAAAGCTATTGGATTTTTTATATCGGATGAGTCATATCAAACAGGAGGTTATGACAGTTTAAAGTTAGATGAAGGTATTGGCTCTTTAGGATTAGGAATCGATGGAAAATCAAAAGATTATAATGCAAAAAAACTTATAAAAACATGGAATAGTAATCATGGTCAAGAAAATATTGAATCTTTTATTAAATATTATGGAAATGATGATGTTATATCTAAATTATCAGACAAAGAATGGATAGATTTAAATAAACATATTGAATCTGTTGTAAATGTGATGAGTTCAATAACAAGCAAAGGCGGTGTTATTAATAAATTAAAAGGTGGAACTAAATTTGCAGTTGATTTGATAAGAATTGCTGAAAAATATGGAAATAAAATGTATGGAGAGGGTACGAAAGCAGAAGATGATAAATCTATATATTTAAGCTCAGTAAAATTAAAATTAAAAAAAGCACTTGGAATTGATTCTAGAAACAAAGATGCTAATTGGCAATATAGAAATAAAACGATTGATGAATTTTTAAGATGGTCAAGAACTTTTGATAAAAAAAATAAAAATTTAAACTTTTAATGGCACTATCACCTAAACAATACGTTGATATAATGAGACGTAAATATCCTAACAGATATTCGAGTTCGTCTGATTTAGAAATATATCAAGATTTTCAACAAAAATATCCTGATAAACAATTTCCTACATTTAATCCTGTAAAACAAGAAGATACTGAAGATTTATTAACTATAAATACAAATCCAAGTGTATTTGAATGGCTTGGAACTACAAGTTTTATAACTGAAGGAATGATTGATGAAGGATTTATGGGAGGTTCATCAGATTTTTATAAAGATACATATCATAAATCATTACCTGGACTTGTTTATAAATCAATTTATGGAAAAGATAGATATGAATTAGATAATGAAAATTATAGTCCAACTGTATTAGCACAAGCAGGACAATTCTTTTTAGGATTAATGAATCCAATGGAAATTGCAGCTTTTGGAATGGCGGGTTTAGCAGCAAAACCAGTAACAGGTTTAGTTAGCAAATTGGCTATGAAAGGTCTTTCTTCAGGAGCAGCAAAAAAAGGAGCTGGTTCAGTATTTACGCATAATATAATTACTGGTGCAACTGAAATGGGAATCCAAGGAGGAACATATGCAGCAGCACATGGAGCAGCATCAAGTGCAGCAATGCAAAAAGAAGAAACTGGTGCTATTAATGCTCAAAAAGTTTTTTCAGATGCTGGGCATGCATTTTTAGAAGGTGGAGCAATGTTTGCTTTAACTGGTGGTATTGTTAAAGGAAGCATGGGAACTTTAAATGCTTATGCAACAAGAAAATTAACAGACAATGCTTCATTTGCTACAAAAGCTCAAGCATTATTAACAGGACAAGTTCCTCAGGTTGGTGTTGAAGGGGCAATGATTGGAGCTTTACCTACAATATTTGGAACTGAAGGAGCTGCTTCATTTGGTAGTCCTGAGTTTTTTAATGAAATATTTAAAAACACACTTATTGTTGGTGGTATGAGAATGTCAAGCAGATTGTGGAATGGAGGAAATGTTAATCACGATGCTTTAAAACTTATAGACACAGAATTAAGACTTGAAGGAAGTAGTTTAAAGCAAAAAGTTGATGCAGCAAAAAATGTTTTAGATGCGGCAGATATTAAAGGAGTAGTTAAATCTGATGTTTTACGAGGTATTGCAGAAGCAGAAGCATCGTTAGCATTAAATAAAACGCAAAGTAAAAAACTTGCAAGTGATGGTAAAAAATGGAAAGAAATACAAAAGAAATTTGAAGACCCTGAATACGTTAAAAAAATACAAAATAACCATCCAGATGTTGCAAATGATATTGCTTTTATTATGGGTGAAGGTCTTAAATTAAATTTATCATATGTTGGAGCTATTAAAGATTTAATAAATCCTAAAAATGAAGCAAGACTTATAAATCATTTTAAAGAACAATTTCCTAAATTAGAATCAACAAAAGAAAATCTTGATATGTTTAGAAAAATTTTAGAAAATGACGCAAAAACTATTCAAGATGCTTTTGGATTAATGAATGAAGTTATTACTGGTATTCCAGACGCAACTGTTTCTAAAAAAACAAGAAAGAAAGCTGCTGCCCCTCAAAAAGAAAAAACAATATTAAGTTTAACTCTTAATGAAACAAGACAAATAAGAAACACTAAAAATAATAAAGATAAATATAGAACTGAATATAATAATACACTTGAAAGAGAACTTAAAAATAATTATACACAAAGACCAAATGAATCAAATAAAGCATATGAAACAAGAATTGAAAATTTAAAAAAAGGATATGTTTTAAGAGAAAATGCACCAATTAAAGAAATTGCAGATAATTTATTTGCATTAAAAGACAATATAAGAGCAGATTCTCTTGCTAGACAACAAAGAACAAGTGCACAAATAAGCACTCAAGCAAAACAAGCTGCTCAAAAAACAAAATCAGATTTTTTAGAACCTGTTGAAAGTGGAAAGAAAAAACACAAAACAACTAATGAAAAAATTGAAGATATAAATAATGCTCACGAAATATTAATTGATTCAAAAAAAGCAACACCAGAACAATTACAAGCTTCAAGTAAATTTTGGGGGAGTCTTCCTAAATCAAAAAGAAAAAATATTATTGATTTAATGAAGGATGTTAACAATAAAGCTGCTGATAAAAATGTAAACAAGGCTACTCATAAAGATAATATGATAGCAGTTATGGAAACTATAATATCAAGAAAACAAGATGTAGCTGGTGGAGGTGGTGGAAAAGGCCCATTAGATGCAAAATCATGGAATACTACTAAAAATCTATGGATGCAATTAGCTGATATATCTACAAGACAAGGAAAAAGTATTTTTGATATTTCTATTGAAGATATTTCAAGCTTAATGATTGGTCTTAAAAAGAATAGTGTTGAACAATCGGCGATGATTAAATTTCTTCAAACAAATGCAAAAAAATTTACAAATAAAGAAGTTTATGATTTAGCTAATAAAGGAAAAGAACTTTTAACGCAAAACATAAAAGAAATGACAGATGTTGTTACTATACCTACTAAAGGATTGCTTGCTTCTGTTTTTTTAAAAGGAACAAAAACTGGGAAGTTTACTATAGTAATGGGAAAAGTTGGAAAAGTAAAACAGCCTATTGTTTCAGATAATTTAGTAAACAGAATTGCAAATGTTATTTTTGCAAATAGAAAAAACAAAACTAGCTATAAACACATTGATAAAGGTGGAGGTGCATATGATGCAAAAACAGGAACATTTAAAGATGCATCTTACGAATTTACATTTTTAAAATCTGATGGCTCTCCAATTACTACTCAAAATGCTAATAGCATAATTAAAGCTGCTATGAAATCTAAACATTTCTTAGAAAAAGTAGGAAAAGATTCAAAATCTATTGATACAAGTAGAGCAACAAGAAAAGGATTTATAACATGGATTCAAGGCAAAATAAAGAAAACCCTTAATTTTGATGAAATCATTCAAGTAGCAGATAGTATGATGTTAGGGCATTCCAAAGGAATTGTGGATGCTGCATATCAAAAAGCTAGACCTCAAGCTCAAGCAGAAGTTAAAAGACTTTGGAAATTATATGTTAAAGAAATAAATGGTAAAAGTAAAAAATTAACAAAAAAAGAAAGAGGAACGGAAGGAGCTATTACTCCGCAAGAAATAAGAGAGCTTCTTCATGCAATAGATACTCTTGATGGAAAAGTATTAAAAGCAGACGGAACAGAAAAACTAAGCAAAAAAACTAATAAACCTTTTAAAGGAAGAAAAGGATTTGTCAAAATAGGAAATGCTGAATATCCAATTGAAACAATAAAATCATTAATTGAATATAATGCACAAACATCTGCAAGACCATCAGAAACATTGCCAGATGCTGCATTTCTTGCTGAAATAGGCTACAAAGAAGGTTTTAAAAAACATCAACAAACTAAAGAATATCAAGACCAACTTAAAAAAAATCAAGGAGATAGTGGGACTGGTACTGGTGGAACTGGAGGTACTGGTGGAGCTGCACCAGTAATTCCTGTTAGAAAACAAACTAAAACAAAATTAAAAGAAGATTTTCAAAAATTATCAAGAAAACAAGGAAGCGATGTTCTTAAAAATGCATTAAAAGAATTATATGATAAAATGGGAATTTCTAAAAATACTTATCAAAAAACAAGATTAAAAAATCATTTGTTAAAAATTGCAGGTGTTGGAGAAAAATATAAAATAAATCAAAATTCTTCAATTCAAGAACTTAGTATGATTTACAACAGGATTGTAGATACATCTCCGTCTTTGCTTCAATCTGGAATGTCTCAAAAAACAGTTTATAGAAAAATACCTATAATTGAAAGAAATAGAAAGAAGGTAAATATAACCGAAAAAGACCATAAAGCTATATTAGAAGGACTTGGAGTAAAAGATGGAAATATATATGCATCTACTCCTAAACAATTAGAAACGTATGAAGCTATTATTCAAGGTATGAAGCCTAAAAAAAGCACAGGGAATTTATGGCTTGATGATGCAATAGCACAAGGCCTTTCAAGAAAAGCCCACAAAACTAAAGTTATGAATTGGCTTGCAACTAAAAAAATGTCTCTTCCAGTAACAAAAGTATTTGAATCTATAGGTCTTACAAAATTAAGTAAAAGATTGTATTCGCACATAGCTGCAGAATTAAATCATGCTGGACAATTATTTAAATTTGAAGATGCTGCTACAAGCATAATAGGAAAAAGAAAGTTTAATAAAATTAAAGAACATTTTTATCTTTTAGACAAACCTAGATATTTAGAAAGACAAAAAAATGGAGACTTAACAACGTCTGAAAAAGCATTTATAAAAAACACTATAGATGTAGATACATGGAAACCTTTAAATACAAAAACTGGCAGAGTTGTATCTGAATTAATAAAATCTAAAAAATATTACGAAAATATGTTTAAAACTGTAATGAAAAAGATTTTAAATGAAGCTGAATATGAAGCATTTAAGAAAAGTGGGAATATAAATTGGGTAGGAAAAGATAATATTTACATACATAGAGGTTTAACTAAAGAATTTAAAGAAATATATGCACCAGACGGAGCATTTGACAAAAGAATTGTAGAAAAGCATGAATTTAAAATAGCAAAAGATATGGCTATTGAAAAACATAAAACTTCAAATCCAACACAAGAACAAATTAATGCATTTAGAGCAGATGCTCACGTACTTGCAATGCAAGACCTTCAAGCATTATATGAATTTAATCCTGGAAAATATTCTACAGGATTTATTAAATCAAGAGGAGAAAAACTTCCAGAATTTATGAATATAGATGGCAAAAAAGTAAAAGTATATGAAACCTCATATGATAAAACCATAGGAGCTTACTCAAACGGAATGGCTAAATTTTTAGCTAATATAGAATTTTTCCCTGAATATGTTTCTATGAATGGTTTTAAAATGCCTGGTCAAGTAAAAAGAATTGAAAGATTGGAAAAAGTTTTAAGTAAAGATGTAGGACAATGGGTTGATAAAAAAGTTAAAGAACATTTAAATATTGAAAAATCACCTTCAGATTTACCTGTTGCTTCATCAATAGCAGCTAAATATGCTTCTATATTGGCTAAACTACAATTATCATTTCCTACATCAGGATTGAAAAATCTTTTAGTAGGTAACACGCAAACTGTAGCGGCTTTTAAAATGAGGCATTATTTAATGGGTTTTGCTGATGCAATATCTGCTGAAAACAGAAAAATGGTTAGAGCAATGTCTGCTACTGAATTAGGAATGAGGCATTTTGAAGAGGGAGCACTTAGTAAAGCTTTTGGAAATTCTATTTTTAAATTAGGATTTATGAAACCAAGTGAAAATATAAATAGATATATTTCAACTTTAGCTGGACTTAGAGCAGCCAAAGAAATTGTTAGGGTTATTCAAAAAACTCCAAAAGGAAGCAAGCATTCTAAAAATGCAGAATATACTTTATCTAATTTTTTTAAATTGAGTGATAAAGATATTAATCTTGTTAAAAAATATGGGATAAATTCAAGTGCAATAGATTTATCTGCTTTTAAAGGCAATCAAGGGATTAAGATAAAAAGACAGATAGAAGTTATTAATCAAAAAATAGGAACCATGTCTCACATAGGAACACAAGGAGCTTCAATTAATGTTCTTATGCCAACGTGGGCATCTGGGTCTTTAGCAAAATCAATGATTCTTTATAAAAAAATGGCTTTTGCTGCTTGGGAAAACACAAAAACAAATATGAATATTGCATATAAAACTGGAAATCCAATGGCAATGGCTTGGTTTGGACTTGCAACATATATGAGCGGAAAATCAATGATATGGATTTATGATAATTTATTAGGTCAATCTATGCCACATAAACATGGAGATGCTGCTAAAAAATTCCAAACAACATTATGGAAAGGAGAATTTTTAGGAGTATTATCTGAGTTTTTAAATCCTAATGGAGGAGTCGAAACTTTAAGACAATCTTTTAATCCAGCTATATTTTCAAATGTAGAAGTAATGTTGGAAGCTGTAAGTAATGTTGCAAAGAAAAAGAAATTTTGGACTGAAGGAAAAGCAATAGGGCCTGGGCAAATGATGGATTATGTTGGCAGAAAAACAATTGGGTTTTATAATGGTGCTGCAAAAATTTTAGAAAGAGGAAAAGGAAATAAATATTTTAGTGTAGTACAAGAACACAAAAAAACTCACAGAGAATTTACAGACAAAATGAATGAGAAAAAAGATTTTGTTGCAAATAACAATTTTATGAAATATGAAATGAGTCCTTATTTAGCTGCTTGGAGAGATGTTTTTCATCTTGGGACAGAAAAAGAAATGGCAAGATGGTATGTTTTAAGTTTGTTTTCTAAAGCTGGAGATTATCTTCATGAAGGGAGAGCTCCTGGTATTATTGAAGGAGAAATAGTGCCTATTAGAAATTCAAGAGAAGCATTTAAACAAGCACAATCAGACATGAAAAGAAGTTTAACAGATTTCAGTCCAATAAAAGAAATTATAGACCCTAAAACAGGAAAACTTGATATTTCAGGTAAAAGACAATTAGCTTATTTAAAATATATTGCAGCAAATGAATATACAGCATTAAAAAATAGCAAAGAAGGAAGACAGCTTCTAAAAAAATCTGGAGGCAAAAAAGCATTATGGAATTTAGCATTTAAAAAAAGCAAGGCAGTTCAAGAGCTTTTAAGTGCACAAAAAACATATAATGCAAGAGTCGAAAGCTTTAAAAAGAACTTTAAAAAACACTATAAACAATTAGATAAAAATGATGGATTAAAAAAATTGTTTGATGTTTATGGTATTAAATATACTATATAAATAATTCTTTAATTGGTAACAAAACTAACTGACTCATATTATCATCACCACCCATAACCATTTTTAATTTACCTTGATTTTGCCTCTTTTTTATCAAAGCTCTTAATTCATCAACTTTAAATATAAATCCGCCCTTAATGACGTTATTTACAGACAATAAATGTATCCATACACTCGCTTTAGTTGTAGATAAACCAGATGGTTGCCCTTTATATCTGATTTCAATACAAATATTGCCAGTTGTTTCCCATATATCTCTTTCTGTTTTTATCTCTATCTTTGTGTTGCCTTCAAATAGTTGTTGAGTAAACTCCTCACCTATCCTTCCAAACAACATATCCTCTTTTACCTTTAAGTCGTGTGACTTACAATATCCTTCTTCTAATGGCATCCATTCTCCTTCATGCTCTATATAAGCATTATCTTTGTATTTGTTATAAATATCAATCAGTTTTATCATCTTCAATCGGCAGGTAAACT
>VTLG01016384.1_pt1 | contig 33266 bp, 15 predicted proteins | sample 4694571 | NCBI WGS metagenome assembly VTLG01 (sample SAMN12604809, study PRJNA352737) | marine metagenome | biome: ENVO:00000447; feature: ENVO:00000209|ENVO:00000569|ENVO:01000036; material: ENVO:00002151; isolation source: viral sequences binned using virsorter ...
AGACACCTAAGAATCCTGATTTTAAGGTTTCAACCGTGTATTATCAGGTGGAAAACGGTCATGATCGTGATGGATTAGGTTCAGAAGAGAATTATTTCTGGAAAACAGCAAAAGAAAGGAAAAAAACCAACGATAGAAAACCATTTGAACCAGAATTGGGATGAAACACGTAAAAAATGCCCACATGGGTACACATTTACTCGTTGAAGTGTATAATGTACCCTTTGAAAAATTAAATGATAGGGATAAAATTGAACAAACTTGCGTAAATGCTTGTAAAACTGAAGGTTTAGAGGTTTTAAACACTTATACACACCAATTTGACCCTTATGGAGTGACTTGTACTGTAACTTTAGGTGAAAGTCATCTATCTTGTCATACTTGGCCAGAAAAAAACTGTGTTGCGTTCGATATTTTTACCTGTGGAGCGAAAAATCCACGTTCAGTTGCTTGGTGGGTGCTTGAATACTTCGACACTAATGATTATGTAATGAAAGATTATGCGAGATAGGGTATAAATAAATCTAAAAGCATTAATAATGTCGGTCACTCGCAAAACTAGAGCATTCAAGGATATTAGTTTGTCATTTTCACCTCATCCAGTGACAAAAGACCTCCCTGTGCTTTCTAATGAGCGAGCAATTGTTAGATCTGTGAGAAATTTAGTTGAAACTATACCTACTGAGAGGTTTTTTAACTCTCTCTTAGGCACTGATATACGTGATTCACTCTTTAAAAACTTTACTAGTGCAACAGTTACGATAATTGAGGATCAAATTCGTCAAACTATCGCTAATTTTGAACCAAGAGTCTCTAATTTAAATGTTGAAGTCGATGCTATCCCAGATGGTAACGAGATTAATGTAAAAGTGCTTTTTGATATCACTGGATTGGATGTTCCAACGCAACAATTTACATTCATATTAGAACCAACGAGATAATATGCCCTTTACACAGTTTACAAGTTTAGACTTTGACCAAATCAAAGCACAAATAAAAGATTTTCTTCGTTCAAACTCAAATTTTAGTGATTTTGACTTCGAGGGTTCTAACTTTTCAGTTTTAATTGACACATTAGCATATAACACTTATATTAATGCATTTAACGCAAATTTAGTAGCAAACGAATCTTTCTTAGACTCTGCAACAATAAGAGAGAATGTTGTTTCACTTGCAAGAAATATTGGTTATGTTCCACGTTCAAAAACTGCTGCAATCGCAAAAATTAAAATCGGTGATATAAACGTAGGTACAACAAACGATGCCACAACTAAATTTTTAACATTACAAAAAGGATTAGTTGTTGTTGGTAACTCAGATAATACTACATTCCGTTTTTCTGTTCCTGATGATGTTGTTTCATCAAGAATCAGGGACATAGGTGGTACATCTTTTGCTCAATTTGATGATCCAATCGATGTTTATGAGGGAACTCTACTTTCAAGAGTTTATCGTGTAGATACTTCTAAGGATCAAAGATTTATAATCGATAGTCCTAATATTGATAGTTCAACACTAAGAGTATTTGTATCTGGTCCGAGTGATACTAGTATTGGAAGAAAGTATCGTATGATTGATAATATACTTAATATAGATAAAAACTCTGAAATATTCCTTGCACAAGAAGTTCAAGATGAAAAATATGAGATTTTATTTGGTGACGGTCTTTTTGGAAGGAAATTAGAAAATAAATCAATAATCACTGCAACATATATTGTTACTGACGGAGAAACAGGAAATGGACCTTCTAACTTTAGTTTCCAAGGATCATTTATTAAGAGTGATAATACCCTATTTACACCAAGTGATACTATCTCAATAAGTACGGTTCAAAACGCTTCTAATGGTGCTGAAGTAGAAGATGTATCTTCTATTAAATATCTTGCTCCAAGACTTTACTCAGCACAATATAGAGCAGTTACACCAAGAGATTATGAAGCTATAATTGCAAATATTTTTCCTCAGACAGAATCAGTTGCAGTGATTGGAGGAGAAGAGTTAGATCCTCCACAATTCGGTAAAGTTCAAATTAGTATCAAACCAAGAAATGGTACATTCGTATCAGATTTTGATAAATCTCAAATAAAAAATAAGTTAAAGAGTTACGCTATCGCTGGTATAAATTCAGAAATAGTTGATTTAAAACTACTATATGTAGAAGTTGATACAAACATTTACTATAATCCTTCACAGATATCATCTTCAACTGATTTAAGAACATCAATTGTCAGAAGTTTGAATAATTATGCAAATAATGTAGAGTTGAATAAGTTTGGTGGTAGATTCAAATATAGTAAAGTTAGCACTCTTATTGATCGTGTTGATAATGGAATTACATCCAATATTACAAAAGTCATAATAAGAAGAGATTTGAAGGCATTATTAAATCAATTCGCTCAATACGAATTATGTTTTGGTAATCGTTTTAATATTAACCCTGCTGGATACAACATAAAGAGCACAGGATTTACAATCTCTGGTTTTAATGATACTGCTTATATCACTGATGTTCCAAATAAAAATCTATCTGGAAACTTAGATGGTAGTAATATGGGTACTCTTTCAGTTGTAACTAAAAATAATAAGAATGAGCAGAGAGTTATTGTAAAAGATGCTGGAATTGTTGATTATAAAAAAGGTGAGGTAATATTGAATACAATTAATATAACCTCTACAGTTAATGATAACAATATAGTCGAAATACAAGCATTCCCAGAATCTAATGACGTTGTAGGTTTGAAGGACTTATATCTCAGTTTTGACGTATCAAAAAGCACAATAAATACTATTAAGGACGTGATTGCTTCAGGAGAAGATGTATCAGGAGTTGTGTTTACAAGAGACTACTATACCTCTAGTTACTCGAATGGAGATTTAGAGAGGAAATAATTTATGTCACAAATTGACAAAAGAATAAAAGTCAATACGATTATTGAGAATCAGTTACCTGAATTTGTGGTATCTGATTTTCCTAATGCAACAGAATTTTTAAAACAATATTATATCTCACAAGAGTTTCAAGGTGGTGCAAGTGATTTAATCAATAATTTTGATCAATATTTAAAAGTAGATAATCTAGTTCCTGAAGTAGTTGTAGGTGTAACTACAATATCTGCTGATGTATCAATAACTGATACCACGATAACGGTTCCAAGTACAAAAGGATTTCCTTCTGAGTATGGTTTACTTAAAATTGATGATGAGATTATATCTTATACAGGCATAACATCAACTACATTTACTGGTTGTATCCGTGGATTTAGTGGAGTATCAGGATATAATGTCGGGGTATCTTCATCATTACTAGAAATAAATCGTGAGAGTCTTGAATTTGATGATACAACAGCAGAAGCACATACATCTGGATCTACTTTAACTAATCTATCTGTTCTTTTTATACAGGAATTTTTCAAGAAATTAAAGAAAACTTTTTTGCCAGGTTTAGAAAATAATGATTTTTCAGAAGATTTAGATGTTGGAAACTTTGTAAAGTTCTCTCGTTCTTTTTATCAATCAAAGGGTATTGAAGAATCAATTAAAATATTATTCAAAGTATTATATGGAGTTGATTCAAAGGTTCTTGATTTAGAGGGAAATCTAATTAAACCATCTGGTGCTGAATTTATTCGTAGAGAAGTTGTAGTTGCTGATTTAATCACTCCAACTGGTGAACCACAAAACTTAACTGGTCAAACAATATTCAAATCAACTGATACATCTACTAACGCATCGGTATCTGAAGTTGAAATAATTAAGAGAGAAGGTAAGAATTATTATAAAATTGCTTTATTTGTAGGATTTAGTGATAACGATCTTATTGAGGGTGTATTCACTGTACCAGGAAGAACTAAAGTTTTAGATCAAGTTGGTGCTGGTGCATCAATTATTAATGTAGATTCAACAGTTGGATTTGGTACTACAGGAACTATCATTAGTGGAGCAAATTCATCAATAGAATATACATCAAAAACAATTAATCAGTTTTTTGGATGTAGTGGAGTAGGTGTAGGTATTGGCACTGCAGATGATATAAGAGCAGATGAAACAATATTTGGATTTGAAAATGGCGACTTAAGTAAAAGAGTTGATTTAAGAATTACAGGTGTCCTTTCAGAATTAATTCCAATCACAGATATTAGTTTGATAAACGAAGGAGAAAACTTTTTTGTCAAAAATGTAGGTGAAAAGATAGTAAATGATAATGATAATTATAAACAAATATATTCAAACTCATGGATTTATAATACAAGTTCAAGATTTCAAGTAGACATAACTGGTTCGACTTTTAAATTAAGAACAACCATTGACAAATCATCTTTAAAAGTTGGTGATAGATTTGATATTTTGGAAAGAAACGAACAGGTAATCGCTGGAAGTGGTACTGTCGCAAGTATCGACGTTGGATTAAATCAAATAACTGCATCAAACATTGCTGGATTCACTCAAAATCCAAATCAATTATATGATATACGAAGAGTTATTGATAAGGCATCAAGTTCAGGTGTTGCATTAGCAAAAGGTAATGGTAATATAATTTCTAACGTTTTAGGAGTTTATGTTGATGGAAACACTGATGGTTATGTTGCATCAAACTCTTTACCAAGTTACGATATAACAACCGATATAATCGAAGAGACTCTTACAGGTAGCACAGCAGCAGGATTAGATGGTTTTAGTCCTTTGAATGATAGATATAGTTTTATAAATTTTCCACTTAATAGAAGTATTAAATTTATTCAAGGTGATGCTGTTGTTTATCAACCAGATGGTGGTGGACTAATAGGTTTAGATACTGGCAGAACATACTTTGTTGATCCTGTAATACCTGATAATCCAAATCAAGATATTACTAAAATAAGATTATTTCAATCTACAGCACAAATTGGATCAGCGAGTACAGTTCAAGTAGGTCCTACGACCTCTACAACTGATGTTCACAAATTTGTGTTAAAGCAACATGCAAGTAGAGTTTTAGAAGCAGATAGTGTATTAAGAAAATTTCCTCTAACTCAAAATTTATTTGTTAGTTCCAAGCAAGAAGTTCCATTCAATGATATAGGTATATTAGTTAATGGAGTACAAATTCGTTCACCTATTTCAGATAATCAAATATATTATGGTCCATTAGAGTCAATTGATCTATTAAACGGTGGTGATGGATATGATATAGTCAATCCTCCGATTGTTGGTATTGAAACAAGTTCTGGTGTAGGTGCTGCAGTAGAACCAGTTATACAAGGAAGTGTTAAAGAAGTATTTGTAGATCCTCAAGAGTTTGACATAGACGCTGTAACAAGCATTTCACTCACTGGTGGTAATGGAAATGGATGTGTATTGCAACCAATATTAGGAAGTAGAAATAGATTTTTGGAATTTGATAGTAGAGATGTATTTTTCAATGGTGGTGTTGATATAGTAAATGAAACAATTACATTTAAAACTCAACATAATCTTTTAGATGGTCAGTTAGTTTACTATAATTCAAATGGAAATGCACCAATTGGTATTGGTACTGCATTTGATGTTGAAAACAAAATTAGTGGCACACTCTCAGATGGTGCTCCTTACTTTGTAAGATCTATAAACCCATCTACTGTTAGAATTTTTAACACTAGAGTTGATGCCTTATTTGGAACTACTGGTATTAATACTGTAGGATTATCAACTGATACTGCTGCTAGTGGTATTCACAGGTTTAGAACTGAGAGTAAAAATACTCTAGTTGCTGTAAAAGTATTAAATGAGGGTTCAGGATACACTCATCGTAAATTAAGAGTAAAACCTGCTGGTATTTCAACATCATATAATACTATTAATTTTAAAAATCATGGATTTCAAAGTGGTGAAATTGTAGAATACTCTGCTGAGACTACAGAGATACAAGGTTTGACAACTACAACTTCATATATGATTCAGAAGATAACAGATGATTCATTTAAATTATCAAATGCTGGTGTTGGTGGCACATCAATGTCAGATTATAATAGAGGAAAGTATGTAGACCTTTTATCAACTGGTGAAGGATTTCAGATATTTAATTATCCAAAAATAAAAGTTAACGTTGATGTATCATATGGTTCTACTGTCACTGGTAATATTGTTATAACTCCTGTTGTTACTGGTAAATTAATTGGTGGATATCTTTATGAGGAAGGAACCAATTATGGTTCTGTAACCTTGGATAAAGAGGTAATTCCAAAAGTAACGATTGAAAATGGAAAGTTTGCAGAATTTAAACCAATAATTGTAGATGGTAAAATCACAGATGTTGCAGTAGTCAATAGAGGTAGAGAATATAATTCAAGTCCAGAATTAGTGGTTACATCAACTGGTAGTGGTGCAGGTGCAGTTGTTAGACCAGTAGTATCAAATGGACAAGTTATTGATGCAATTGTTATTAACAGTGGTATTGGTTATAGTAGTGTCTCTACTGAAGTTAGGGGATTCTCCAGAGGAACTAATGGTTCATACAGTGCTAGAGTAAGAAGTTTAACTTTAAACAATACTAAAAGATTTGGTGATACATTCTTATCTACAAAAGATGATTCACTAAAATTCAGTGTTTTAGGTTATTCACAAGAGATCGCTAACAATTTTGAAAACACTTTCACTATTAATTCAAATGGTGAATTCAATCAAATAATTGGACACTCTCCAATCGTAGGTTGGGCTTATGATGGTAATCCAATTTATGGTCCTTTCGGTTATTCTGATCCTAATAATATTAACTCTGACTTAAAAATAATAACTCCTTCATATAAAACTGATATTAGTAAAGTAAAAAATCGTCCAACAGGATATGAAGCAGGATTTTTTGTTGAAGATCATATCTATGATGGCACAGGTGATCTTGACATTCACAATGGTAGATTTGGTAAAACACCTGAATTTCCAAATGGAGTTTACGCATATTTTACAAGTGTTGGTTTAGGCACTGCATCTAATAAGTTAGAGGGTGTATATCCTTATTTCATAGGAAACACATATAGGTCTCCTTTAATTATCGAAAATACTACCTTAAATCAAGAATTTGATTTTAATAAATCAGGAATTAGAAGAAATACATTTCCATATAATGTTGATGAAAAATTCTCAGGCAATGATTTTATTATAGAATCATATGAAAAAATTAGACAAGTTTCAAAAATTGAATCTGTAACTAAAGGTGGGGTAGATGGATTTACAATTTTAAATGGTGGTGATGGTTATAAAGTTGGAGATACAACTAATTTTGATGATGAAGGTACAAATGGGTCTGGATTCCGTGCTCAAGTTGATGAGATTGTAGGAATTGGTGTATCAAATATAGAAACAACAATAATACCTTTTGAAAATGCAATATTTGAATGGGATAGTCCTTATCAAGTTACTGCTAGATTTTTACCATTTATTGAACTTAACGATCAAGATCATGTTTCGATCTCTGGATTAAGCACAGATATATTTAATTTAACAAATACATTCCAAGTTGGAGTCTCAACAGAGAGAGTTGGATTAGCAAAAAGCATGACCACTGGTTCTGCTGCTGGATTAATACAAGATTTATACTTGACTGAAGTGCCAGATCAAATTTCAATAGGTAGTACATTAAGAGTTGGATCTGGTAACGTAACTGATGTTGAAGAAGTACAAGTATTAAATGTATTCGATGGAAATGTAGTGAGAATATTGAGACATACAGGAATTGCTCATACTCTAGGATCTAATGTAGATGTTTTAAATAATGAAATTACCATCCCTGTTAGAACAAATAAATTCATATCCTCTTTTGATAGAAAAGTTTATTTTAACGGTCCTCAATCAGTTGGTGTTGGAACAACAGCTGGAGGAGCAATCAAAGTTGAAAGAGTAGTAGGTGATATTAAAAATAATACTTCTATTCCAACAAGGACACTTCATTTACCAAATCATCCTTTTATTACAGGTCAAAAGGTTATTTTAAATAAAAGAAATGGTGCAAATCGCTTTGATGTAGGTAGAACTCCATTAGTTAATGAATTTAAATTACCATTCTTAGGACAAAACTCAACTGAGGTATTTGTAATTAACAAAGGTCCTGACAATATTGGACTTGTAACTACAAGAGTTGGTATAGGAAGCACCAGTGAAGGATTATTTTTCTACAGCAATGGAACAAATTCTGGAATATCCTCTGGTTTGTACTTCCTTGAATCAATACCCACTCAGGTAACTGGAAACATTGATAAAGTTGTTACTAAAGTATTCACAAATGTAGCAGCAGCAAATACAACAAGTCATAATTTACAAGAGGGTGATACTGTTAAAATTGAGGTGATACCTAATTTAGATGTGGGTGTTGGATCAACAATCCCAGTATCAGTAAATTATAATTCTGAATTTGAAAAACTTATAATAAATCCCATATCATTCACTTCATCTAATGTAGAGACAAATCAAATTAATATTATTGATCATGGTTTTGAAACAGGAGATAAAGTATTTTATGATGGTTCAGCAACTGGATTATCTACAGGTGCATATTTTGTAAGTAAAATAAGTAGCAGAATATTCCAACTTGCTGAAACTTTTGCAGATGTTAATAGAGATGAGGTTCAAGTAGTATCCATAGTAGCGAATACTGGTGGTAATCAAACTATAGCACCTATTAATCCAAGAATCAATGTAGTTAAGAATTCAAAACTTAACTTTGGATTATCAAGCACAACACTTGCCGATTTTGATTTTAAAATATTTTATGATAGAGAACTTACAAATGAATATCTCAGTTCAAAAGACTCTTCTGCTTTCAATGTAGGAGTGGCAGGTACTATTGGAATAGGTACTAACAATACTGATCCTATAGGAGCAGCATTAACTTTAACTTATTCCTCGAATGCTCCATCAACATTGTATTACGGTTTAACAAAAGGTGGTTATATAAGCACTGCTGACAATGAAGTTAAAAACTATTCTGAAATAAGATTTATTGATAGTAAGTACAATGGTGAATATAAAATATCTAATGTTACTGCAAGTACCTTTGAATTCTCACCTCAAGTTCCAGAGTTCTTGACTTACTCAAGTGATCAATGCGACAAATTAGAATATTCAACTAAATCAGAGAATGTAACAGGTTCTATTAAAGATTTTAAAATTTTATCACCAGGATTTAATTATAAGAAATTACCACAATTTAAATCAGTAAGTAGCGACGCTGGAAAAGATGCGAATATAATCGCTTCATCTAGAACAATCGGTAGAATTAAAAAAATAAGAATAGTAGATATAGGTTATGAATATTCATCAGATAAAACATTAAGTCCACAAGCATTTATATCACCTGTTGTTAATATTGATAACCTTGATATTATTGATGCAGTCGATATAAAAAGTGGTGGTGCAGATTATATAAGCACACCTAATTTAATCGTTTTTAACCCTGTATCAAATACTGTAGTAGATAATGTTTCATTACAACCATTCACACCAAACCAAACTATATCGAGAGTTGATGTATTATCACCCGTAACAGGTCTTGATTCAGTTGTTCATCAAATAATTTCAATTAATAATTCAAATGGAGTTGGTATTAATTCATTACAAATTAGTAATTCTGGTGTTGTTACATGTTTCTTAGAAACTCCTATTAACGGTTTTGATGAACAACCATTTGCTGTTGGAGATGAAATTTTTGTTGAGGGTATTCAGAGAGTTGGTGAGGCAGGAATCGGAACTCAAAGTGGTGGAATAACCACAACTACAACTGTTGAGGGGACAGGATATAACTCTGAAAATTACAATTATCAATTCTTCAATGTTGATAATTATGCTGCTGGAACTCAGTGTGTATTGGAATTTAGTGTTGCAGGTGTAACAACAAATCCAGGCATAGCAAAAACATTTCAGTCTGGTTATGCAGTTTTAGTTAATAAGAAAAAATATCCTGTAATAGAACCGATTCAATCAAGAGGTGTTTTTGAACTTAAGGAGACTTTAATTGTAGGAACTGTAATTACTGATTTAAAAGTTATTGAAGTAAGAAATGATTACATTAAGATTGATGGAAAATACAAATTAAGAGTTGGGGATAGAATCAAGGGAGAATTAAGTAATGTATCTGCTGAAATTACAAGTTTGGTTGATAATCAAGCTAAATTTACAACAGAATTTTCTAATAGACAAGACTATGGTTGGTTAGATGATATTGGTAAATTAAATGAAGATTATCAAGTAATACCTGATAATGATTATTATCAAAACTTATCATACACAGTTAAAAGTTCTATTGAATGGGAAAAGTTTGTAAATCCAGTAAATCGCCTAGTTCACCCATCAGGTCTTAAAAATTTTGCTGATACAACTGTAACTTCTAATCTTAAAGTTGGAGTTGGTGAAGTACGTGAATCAAATCAATCAATTGTTTTGGATGTTGGTAACGTTTTAGAACTTAACGATAAGCAGAGAGTTGATGCAATCAATAATTTTGATTTTGCTAGAGATTTTGATACTAGAATAAATGGTTCTAAGTTTTTAACTCTTCAAAATAGAACTCTTACCGACTTTACAAGATGTAAAACAAACAGAGTTCTACTTCATGATGATGTAAGTGATAACTTCTCTAGTGAAGGATTTGAAAGCACCAGCACACTTATTGAACCTTTAATAGAAGATTTTGGTAATTATCTTGTTCAAATCGTTGATCCTGATACACTTGATGTACAGTTTACTGAAATAGTTGCATTAACAACTGAAAATGATGCATTTATACTTGAAAAAAATACTGATTTTACAAAATTAAAATTAGGTGATTTTGAAACAGAAATATTACCAACTGGAACAAAAAATCTTTTATTCACACCGACTGAAAAATTCTTAAAAGATCATGATATTAAACTTCTTAAAATTGATTTTAATACAGATTTGGCAGGTATTGGAACAAATGGAATTGGAAGTATAGATTTAACTGGTGTTAATACTGGTATTGGTAGTACGACAGTTGGATTTACGACTTCATCAATTATTGAAATACCATCATATGACTTTAATTCGTTATATGCATCTATCTTTGTTCAAGATACTCTTACAAAAGAAGTTAATTATAATGAAGTTATTGTTGATTTTGATGGAACTGATACTACAATTGCTCAAACATATGTTGATACTCAGTCAGGTTTGAGTAATAGTGTAGTTGGAGTTATAACTGCTAGATTTGAAAATAATTTAATTAAATTACAATGTGAAAATGATAGAGTAAACACATTAGATGTAAGAGCAAACATTGTTGGATTAGGTTCTACAGCAACAGGTATTGGAACTTATAGATTCAATGTATCAGGTCAACCAGCTGGTGCTGAGAGAAGTGCCAGATTAGAATCTGGTTATGCAACTGGAACTGCGAGTCCCATTACATATGCAACACTTAACAAATTAATTGATAGCAGTGTTAAGTCAATGGTCAGAGTTTCATGTGGTGATACATCTGCTGTACATCAAGTTATTTCAATTAGTGATAGTCAAAATATAGTTACAGTTCAATATCCATTTGTTTCAGCAGGTTCTACCACAGGTATTGGTACATTTGGTGGAGAAATAAGTGGAGATAATATCAATTTAAGATTTTATCCAGATGCAGAGTTTGAATCATTGGTTGAAGTTCAATCATATAATCAAATTTTCTATACTGCTAGTGATTTTGAAAATACACCACCTGACCTGAAATATGGAACAGTTGATCAAAGACTTTTCTTATCAACTTATGATGGTGCTGCAGGACTTAGAGCGAACAAAAAAGATTTTGTTTTAAAACATCTTGAAGTTCCAATTTACTCTAAGAAATTCAATCCTGTTGGTACTATGAGTACTACCACATCTGTAATTAATATACCAAGTCACTTCTTTAATACAAATGAGGAGTTAACATATACACCTGATTCAACATTTATTGGTATAGCTGGAACTGCTGTTTCAATCGGTGCGACAGCTAACATCGCTGGAGTTGTAACAACTATTTTACCTGAGACTGTTTATGCTAAAGTGTTAGATGAAAATAGATTCCAATTATTTACAAGACCTGAGTATGTTGCAACTGGTGTTGCTGTAACGTTTACAGGGTTAGGTGCTGGTAATGCACATAAGTTAACTATGAGAAAACAGTTAACTAAAACAATCATTAGTTTAGATGGAGTTGTACAACAACCAATTACATTTACATCAATAACACATAATTTAGGAATTTTTGATGGATTTACACATAACAATGGTATTGGTATTGGTTTATCACAGTTTGTGCTAAGTGGAATTAGTTCTGTTGCACCAACAGATTTTCTTAAAATTGATGATGAGTATTTAAAAGTTACTGAAGTAGGATTTTCAAGCACTCCTACTGGTACTATTAATGATGCAACCGATGTGGCACTTGGTATTGCGACTCTACCAGTTGTTAAAGTAGATAGAGGACAATTAGGTATCGCAGCAACTTCACACGTTGTAAACTCTACAGCAAGAGTACATAGAGGTTCATTTAATATTGTTGATAGTACAGTGTTCTTTGCAGAACCACCAAAAGGTAATAATAGGTCAAGAAGAGATGAGACTAATTTACCATTTGTGAGAGCAGATTATAGTGGAAGAACTTTCTTAAGAAGTGATTATACCACTAACATGTTATTTGATGATATATCAGATAACTTTACAGGAATTGGAAAAACTTATAGTTTGACCGTTGGTGGAGCAAATACTTCATCTGGCATTGGATTAGGTAACGGTGTTCTATTCATAAATGGTGTATTCCAAACTCCATTAACTCTTAATAATACTGGAAATAATTATGAGTTCCTATCAGATACAACTGCTGGAATTTCGACTGTTGTATTTACTGGTATTACCTCTACAAATGGTGACTTTATAGTATCAGAGTTTGATATAAACCAAAACCAAGTTCCAAGAGGTGGATTAATAGTATCTCTTGGTTCAACACCAGGTCTAGGATATGCTCCTTTACAAGGTGCGAAAGTAAAGGCATTTAAAAATGCTGCTGGTGGTTTAACAAGTATCGTTGGTATCGGTACATCTTCAGGATTTAATTTAGGTATTCAAACTGCTGCTTATGATAATAATACTGGTATTATAACAGTTACTACAAATACTGTTCATGGATTTGGTTTAGAGAGACCTAATACAGTCAAACTTAAAGGGTTAGAGTTTAGATGTCCGAAGACAGTTGTTGGTACACCTACGAATGCAACTTATAATCCAGCAAATGGTGTGTTAGTATTAACAATTGCTAATCATGGTCTTGTAAATGGTGACGCTGTTGTTCTTGATACTGGTTCAATTTGCTTCACTTGTTCAAAAGATAGTAATAATTCAACTCATTGTTATCCTCGTGCTACTGACCCTGCTGCTGGTCAATATCTAACAGTCAGTAACGTTACTACAAATACTTTCAGAGTTAATGTTGGTGCATCTGCTCCAAGTGACCAATATACTCATACATTCGTTTCTGCTGCAGCAAACTCAGTTAAGACTATCGGTGGTGGTGGATATGTTGGTGTTACAACTACAATTTTCCAAGACCACGAGAGACCACTATTTGTTGTTGGTATCGTTTCTGATAGAACATTTGAAGTTCAAGCAGGTGCAAGCACGATTCCACACACTTATCAAGGTGGTGGTCATGCGTATGAATTCTTTGAAGATTTAACTTTTGGTTCAGGATATCGTGGTGGTTCAGTTGCAATTGGTGTTACTGATGAAGCATATGTTCATAGATTTGTAAGTGCTGGTATTAATTCAATACGTAAAGGTAATTTTGCTGCTACAGGTTCAAATGCGTTTACAGCAACAAACGCTGTATATACGTCACATACAGGTCAATTAATTTTAACCATACCTAATCATGGTCTATCAACCAGTGATACAGTTGGTATCGACACTGGTGGTTTAGTATTCAAGTGTTCAAAAGATAATTTCTTCTCAGATCATCCATATCCTAGAGCATTATCTAAGACTAGTTCTCCTAACTCAGATCCAGTTGCTGGAATACAAACATCTATCCTCGCAACAACCACTAATACAATCACTATTAATGTAGGTCAAGGTGGTGGCGGTGGTACTGGTGCAGTTGTTACTGCAACAGTTGGTGTAGGTGGCACACTTGCGTTCAACATAGTATCCGCTGGAACAAGTTATGTAAATCCTAAAATTATTATTCCTGAACCAAATTACGAAAATTTATCTGTAATTGGTATATCAAGACAGGGAGTTGGAGCAACAACTGATACAGGTTCTAATTTATTAATTGATGTTAAAGTCAGTGCAGCAAAAACAACGGTAGGTATCGGTTCAACTACTTTTGAAATATCTCAATTCCAGATAGCAAGACCAGGACATTCATTTAAAGTTGGTGATAAATTCAAACCAATAGGTCTAGTAACTGCTGCACATTTATCAGCACCATTACAGGAATTTGAATTAGAGGTAACACAAACCTTCAGTGATAAGTTTTCAGCATGGCAATTTGGTGAATTAGACTTTATTGATACCATACGCAACTTACAGGATGGTTCAAGAACAAGATTCCCACTATTCTTTAATGGTCAATTACTAAGTTTTGAAAAAGATTTAAATAATGCACGTTCACAGTTAATTGATTTAAACTCAGTATTATTAATATTCCTTAATGGTGTCATACAAAAACCAGGTTCAGCATACACTTTCGAGGGTGGTACAACATTTGAGTTTATTGAAGCACCTAAACCAGATGCTAAAGTAGATATATTCTTCTATAAAGGTCAAGAGGGAATAGATGTTGACGTTGCTGACATTCAACAAACAGTTAAGATAGGTGACGAACTTAGATTATTCAAACATCCAATAGGTCTTACAACTTCACAACAGGCTGAGAGAACACTTAAAGAATTATTAGGTGCAAAACTCGTTGAAACTGATATCTACACAGGAGCAGGTATTGATGAAAATAACAATAAACCTGTTAGATGGACTAAACAAAAAGTTGATATTGTATTAGGTGGTAAAAAAATTGATAAGTCAAGGGAAATACTTGAACCTCAGATTTATCCAACAGCAAAAATAATTGGTGATTACACAACTACATCTGGTACACAAAATACAAATGGTATATTTGTTGATGATGCTGAATCATTCTTCTATGAGAAAGGTGATCATTTGAGTGCAAGTGCTCCTAATGAAACAGATGGTGATTATAATTTAGAATTTAACACTGTAGACGCTCTTGTAACTTCTGGTGAAATAAATGTGGGTGCGTCTGCAACAGCGATAGTATCTGCAGCAGGTACAATAACTTCGATTGATATTACAAATGCAGGAAGTGGTTATGAAAGTGCTACTATTAAAATAAGTTCTCCATTAGTTGGAGTTGCAACATTTATACAATCTGATGGGACTGTAGGAGTAGCAACAACTGCGACAGCATCAGCTACCATTACTAATGGTTCAATATCATCAATTAATATTACTAATGCAGGATTTGGTTATTCAAACGTAACTCCACCACAAGTTATAATTGATTTACCATCATTTGAAACTGAAAAGATAACTTCAATTAGTAATGTTGAAGGATTCACTGGAATCATTACAGGTATTAAAGAAGTAACTAATAGTGGACAATCTGCACTTAAGTTCTTCTTTAGAGCAGATAAAGCAGCAAATTCATTATTAGTTAATTATCCAGTGTTTATTACAGACACACCTGTAGGTAGTGGTGTTATATCAGTTGATACTCACAACTCATCTATAGTTGGTATTGGTTCAACATTCTTAGATAACATCTATAAAGTTCACGTAGTCCAAACACTAGGTGAAAATGGTGAAATAACCTGTAACATACAAAATGGTCAAACCACTGGTGTAGGTGCTGGATTGACAGGTAACTTCAATAATAGTAATCCAGGTATCGCTACACATCTAGGTCGAATCACATGGGGTAGATTATATAATGCTTCAAGGTCAACAAGTCCAATATCTATTGGAGTTACTGGTTTGACAATCAATTCTGGATTAACTACCTTCCCAACAATTCAAAGAAAGAACTATACTGCAGCATCACTTAGAGGTCTAAGATCTTCAGGTGCACTCAGGGTGTTTGGAATTTGATTCAATTACCTCTATAAATAAAAGGAAAAGAAAAGTTTAGATACAATGTCAGCGATTATTACTGATCAATTTAGAATTCTGAACGCAAACAACTTTGTTGAATCAGTAGAAAACATTAATAATTCATATTACGTTTTCATTGGATTACCTAACCCTGCTGGTACTGGTTCCTTAGTTGGGTACGGTAGGTCTTCAGATTGGAACTCAACTACACCTGCACCAACCGATAGTTTTTCCTATCGCTCACACACAGGTGATACTATGATGTTTGGAAAAAAGATATCATCTGCAAATATTAGAAGAATTATAAGAAGAGTTGACTGGGTAGCAGGTAGTAGATATGAAATTTATAGAGATGATTATAGTGTAGAAAATCCAAGTCCATTAACACAAGCAAATAGATTATATGATGCGAACTACTACGTTCTTAATTCCGACTTTAAAGTTTACGTTTGTATTGATAATGGATCAACGGGAGCTAACCCTCTTGGAAATGTCTCCCAAGATGAACCAACTTTCACCGACTTGGAACCATCAAAAGCAGGAAACAGCGGTGATGGATATCTTTGGAAGTATCTTTTCACTGTTTCACCTAGTGATATTATTAAATTTGACTCAACTGAATTTATTACGGTACCAAATAGTTGGGGTTCTAGCCAAGATTCTCAAATAAGATCTGTCAGAGAGAACGGTGATTCTAATGTAAACCAGAACCAAATCAAACACGTTTATATTGAAAATGCAGGAAGTGGTTATGCTAATGGTTTAAGTCAGGAAGTTGATATAATTGGAGACGGAGAAGGAGCAAAAGCAAGAGTCGATGTTGTAAATGGTACAATAACCGATGTTTCTGTGAGTGCAGGTGGTAAGGGATATAGTTATGGTATTGTTGACTTAGGAACTTTAAGCAGTGGTGTAAGTACATCTACTGGTCGTGCAAAATTAATTCCTATCATTCCACCAGGTTTAGGACATGGTTCAGATGTCTACACTGAATTGGGAACTGATAGAGTTATTGTTTATGCTCGATTTGATGATTCTACTAAAGATTTTCCGATAGATACTAAATTTTCACAAGTTGGTGTAGTGAAAAATCCTACTAAAGTAGGAACATCAGTTACATACACTGATAATACATACTCTTCATTGCAAGCAGTTAAGTTTGACTCAGTGACTGGAGTACCACAAGTAGGTGAAGAAGTAAAGCAAGTGCTTACATTATCACCTAATACTGGAAAAGTATCAACAGGATATGTTGCATCTTATGATTCTGAAACTAAGGTGCTAAAATATTTTAGAGATCGTTCTTTAAACTTTAATAGAACAACATATGATCATACAGATTATGCTGGTATTTCAACTGCTGGTAGGATTTATGAATTTGAATCTGTAATAGGTTCTAATAATATTGAAGGTAAATCATCATTTTTCTCTGGTGCTATATCAAGAGATTTCTCTGGTATAACAACAAATCCCACAGGTAATAAATTAATTAACTTGGGAGTCAACTTTATTTCAGGACTTTCTAATTCTGAGATAAATAAAGGGTCGGGTGAAATAGTTTACCTAGATAATAGACCGTTAATTGTTAGAAACTCTCGTCAAAAGGAAGACATTAAAATCATACTCGAATTCTAAAAATGCCACAAAAGACTAACTTAAATATATCACCTTATTATGATGACTTTAACAAGGATGATAATTTTTACAAAATACTATTCAAACCTGGATATCCAGTTCAGGCAAGGGAGTTAACTGGTTTACAGTCACTTCTTCAAAATCAGGTTGAGTCTTTTGGTAAGCATATATTTAAAGAAGGTTCAATGGTTATACCTGGTAACATTGAACTAGATCGTACATATTTTTCTGCAAAAATAAACGATGTGCATCTTGGCATTGATGTTTCAGTTTATTTAAGTAGTTTGATAGCAGCAAATGAAGGTAGAGGAACAAGAGTTAGAGGTCAAAATTCTGGTATTGTAGCAACCATAAAGAATTTTATTTTACCACCAGCAGAAGGTGTTGATAATATTACAATTTTTATAAAGTACCAGCAGTCAGGAACTAATGGTCAAAGTCTTGCTTTTCCAGATGGTGAAGTATTAATATTAGAAGAACCACTAACATATGGTAACACTACTCTAACAATTGGTGAAACAGTTTTAACACTTACTTCAGAAAACGCAACTGCAACAGGTTGTGCTTTTGGTGTCAATGCAGGTGTATATTTTTTACGTGGTAGTTTTGTAGATGTACAATCTTCCTTAATAATTTTAGAACCATATTCTGTTGAACCATCTTATAGAGTTGGTTTTGATATATCTGAGGAAGTAATTAATTCAAATGATGATCCAAGTTTATATGATAATGCAAAAGGATTTACAAACTTTGCAGCACCAGGTGCAGATAGATTTAAAATAACAGTAAAACTTGCGAAAAAAGCTCTAACAGACTATGAGGATACAAACTTTGTAGAATTAATGAGAGTTGATGCTGGTGAAATAAAAAGATTACAAGATTCATCAACTTATAGTGAGATAAAAAAATATTTTGCAAAAAGGACTTTTGATGAATCTGGAGATTATTCAGTAGAACCATTTAGAGTTAATCTTCAAGAATCATTAAATGATGAGAGAGGTAACGATGGATTATTCACTGATGATAGATTAACAGATGAAGGTAATACTCCAGATGCTGATTTAATGTGTGTTAAATTATCTCCAGGTAGAGCATATGTTAAGGGATTCGATGTTGATTTATCAGGAACTACTGTTTTAGATGTTAATAAACCAAGAACCACAAATACAATTGATAACTTATCAATCCCATTCAAAATGGGTAGTTTGTTAAGAGTTAATAATGTACAAGGAACTCCTTTTATTAATATTGGTGGTACTGGAACTAATGTCATTTCACTACACGGTAAAAGAAAAAGTGGTTCAAATGCTGCTAATGGTTTACAGGTTGGACAAGCACGAGTATATTCATATGCTGTAACTGATGCCTCTTATTCTGGTGCAAGCACACAATTTGACTTACATCTTTACGATATTCAAACATTTACCATATTAAAATGTGGTGCATTTTCAGGAAGTCAAGTTGTTACAGGAGCGAGAATTAGAGGTTTGTCAAGTGGAGCAATCGGATATGCTGCTAAAAATGCAGGTTCTACAGGTTCAAATGAAATAGCATTATCACAAACAACAGGTACTTTTATTAAGGGTGAACAAATAATAATCAACGAGAAACAAACGGATCAATTTATATCAGTTAAAGATATTGTTGCATTTACTATTGATGATGTAAAAATGGTATTTCAAGATGCAGATGGATTAGATGCATCATTACCATCTGATTTTAGTGCAGATACAGTATTATATGATCGTGTGTTGCCTGGTTTTTCTCCTTCAGACCAAATCAACATCGTAGGAACTGCAGCAACTGCTGTAAATCGTAATTTTGCAGGGAAAGTTGGTATTCATACTGGATCTATCATTGCATATAATGGTGAAGGAAGTGTTCCTAGTTTTAATGAAATAACAAATATATCTACAGATGGAAAAACTCTAACATTAGCAGCAACAACTAGTGTTACTGGTGTTAACCTTGGTGTCACTGCAGCTACTAGTAAAACAACATCTACTCCATTTAGAGTAAAAGTACCATTCGTTCAAAATTTTGAAGATTCTGGAATATTTGCTGAATTACCGAAACAAAATGTTTCAACTGTAAATTTATCTGATTCAAATTTAATTATTAGCAGACAAATTACAAATCAGGCAATAAATTCTAGTTCAATATCGTTCACATCAACTCAAGGTTTAAATGCAAGTGCTGGAATAACAAGTGTATTTTTTGAACCATTCGATGCAGAAAGATATTCTATACATTATTCAGATGGAACAACAGAAAAATTAACTGAAGATCAAGTAACCATATCAAATGGAGGTGGTAATATACAATTTGATGGTTTATCTAAATCAAGTGGTAATGCAACAGTTAATGTTACTCTTAAAAAGGTAGGAGTAACAAGTAAAACTAAAGATTATGTAAGAAGTGAAACTTTAGAAATTACAAGAACAAAAGGAATATCAAATGTAAATAGTGGACTCACATTTAGTAACGCTTATGGATTAAGAATAGAAGACGATGAGATATCGTTAAATGTTCCTGATGTTGTAAAAGTCATCGGTATTTTTGAATCAAAAACAACTTCAACTCCTGTTTTAGATTCACTAACTTTTGTTTCAGGTCTAAGTTTGAATACAAATGTTATAGTTGGTGAATTAATTAGAGGTGATAATAGTCGTGCAATAGGTCAGATAGTTTCTGCTACTTCAAATACGGTAACATTTGTATATTTAAATGGTAGTAAATTCACAGTTGGTGAAATTGTTAGATTTGATGAATCATCAATTGATACAATCTTACAGGGAGTAACTGTTGGTAATTACATTGATAGAACAAGTAATTTTATATTAGAAAAAGGTCATAATAAACAGTATTCTGATTATTCAAGAATTCTTAGAAAAGAAAAATCTGCAATACCATCCAAAAAACTCTTGGTTATATTTGATCGATATCAAGTATCAAGTGCCACTACTGGTGACATATTCAGTGTTAACTCATATACTTTGGAGAGATATACAAGCGATTTACCAATTATAGATGGTATACCTGCATCTGATATTCTTGATTTTAGACCTAGAGTAAATAAATTCACTCCCTCTGGAGATGTGTCACCATTTTCATTCGGTGCTAGAACATTTGAACAAAGTAATCCATTCATTATAACACCTAATGAAAGTTCATTATTAGGTCTTTCATATTTCCAAGGTAGGATTGATAAATTAGTCCTCACTAAAGATGAAGAGGTAAGATATATTCAAGGAGAACCTTCAGATACTCCTAATCCTCCATCTGTTAATAGTGATGCAATGGAGGTTGCACAAATTATTTTGCCACCGTTCCTTTATGATGTAGTTCGAGAGCCAATTATCAGAATGAAGGACAATCGTAGATATACGATGCGTGATATTGGTAAACTAGAACAAAGAATTGAAAATTTAGAAAGAATCACCTCATTAAGTGCATTAGAATTAGAAACTAATACATTCCAAGTAAGAGATGCAGATGGTTTGAATAGATTTAAATCTGGTTTTGTTGTAAATGATTTTAAAGATAGGGCATTTATTGATTTTAATCCAGAGGGTGGTTCAAAATGTGATGTTGATGTTGTTAATCAAGAATTGATACCTGCAGTTGATTTCTGGTCAATGAATCCTGAATTAGCATTAAATACATCTATTGATGTTGCAACTGCTGATCTTAATTCAAACTTAGAACTTCTTGATCCTAATTGTAAAAAAACAGGAGATCTTATAACTCTTGATTTTGAAGAGGTTGACTGGATAGAAAATCCACAAGCTACAGGAGTTGAAAATGTAAACCCATTTAATGTCATAGCATTTCATGGTGTTGTCAAATTAGATCCTCCATCTGATAATTGGTCAAGAACAATATATGTTGATAATAAGAGAACTGAATCTACAGGTGCAAGATGGGTTGAGCGTTCAAATGTTGTTTCAGATACTTCAACAAGGGGCAGGACAACTGTTACTAGGGGAGCGTTTAGTCCCTTTAGATCTGCTAGAGGTAATAGAGGAAGAATAAATGTCTTCTTTAGCAGAAGAACTAGAAATGTTACTAGTCGAACACAAGTTACAAGAAGAATTGAAAGAAGTTTTACAAATAATCTAGTCGGACCATCAGAAGAGAAAGATTATGTAGAAAGTACAAAAATCACTAGTGATGCAGATCCATTTATGAGGTCTAGAAATGTTTACTTCCAAGCAAGTGGACTAAAACCATTTACAAGACATTATCATTTCTTGGATAGTGGAGTTCCTGATATAGTTCCTAAAATTACAGAAATAGAAATGTCATCAGGTACATTCACTGTTTTAGAAGATATTAAAGTTGAACTTGGTGGAACTCAAATTGGTTTGATGAGATCACAAGCACCAAATCATAAATTTGGAGATACAGATAGACCAGAATTTGCTGCTGGATTAGGTGCTCCCAATGTAAACGTTGAAAAATATGTAGTCGATCCATATGATCGTTCAAGACCAGCACCATCAGAAACTTATTCTGCAACATCAAGATTATTTAATGTGGATGTTACTGCACTTGCAAATTTAGAAAAATATTATGGATATGTGGTAGTTGGTGCAAAACTAACTGGTGTAACTAGCGGTGCTGTTGCAACAGTAACAAGTATTAATTTATTCTCTGATAACTGGGGAGATGTAATTGGAGCATTTTTCTTTAGAAATGCAAATACAACACCAAAACCACCAACTTTATTTACTTCAGGTACAAAAACATTTAAAGTCACCTCAACTGTAGATGGTTCAATACCTTTACCCTCAGATTTACCATTAGCAAGTAGTGCAACAGGAACTTATCTTGGAACAGGTGTTGTTCTTACTCAAACAAATAATGTAGTACAAGTAAGAAATCCACCTCGTCCACCAGTGAGAGAGAATGAAATTGTTGTTAATGTAACAGAGGATGTCAGTGTAACACAGGAGGTACAAGAAACTAGATTTTCTCAAAGAAGAAGAAGAGGAGGAAGAAGAAGATGGAGAAGGGATCATGGTGGATTTACTAGGAGAAATGAGGGAAGAGGAAGAAGAAGACAACCTAGAAGAAGGAGAAGAGGAGGAAGAAGAGACCCTCTAGCACAATCATTTACAGTAAATGAAACAGGTGCATTTTTAACATCATTCGATGTTTATTTCTCATCAAAAGATGATACTGCTAAACTAACAGTACAACTTAGAACAGTTGAATTAGGTATACCTTCACTTAATCTGGTACAGGATTATGCAGAGGTTATATTAAGTCCAGAAGATATTAATGTTTCTAATGATGCTTCAGTTCCAACAACTATTAGGTTCCCATCGCCAGTTTATTTGCCTCCAGATGAAGAGTATGCTTTAGTATTCATATGCCCATCATCTGACAAGTATAATATGTGGGTAGCGACAATGGGTGAAAAATCAATTAGAACAACTCAGTTACCTGATGTTCAAAACGTTGTTGTATCAAAACAGTATCTAGGTGGTAGTTTATTTAAATCACAAAATGGTACAATTTGGACACCAAGCCAAAACCAAGATTTAACATTTAAACTTCGTAAAGCAAAATTTGTAAATTCAGGAACTGTTACTTTCTACAATACTCCCATTGAACCAGGTAATCGTAATACACAAGTTGTTGTAAATAATCCAATTCGTACTTTACCAAGAAAACTTAAAGTTCTTCTAACTGGCGGTGGAACAAGAACTAATGCTAATTTACCAATTGGTAGAAAAGTAAGTACAGGAGCTGCTGGTGACGCAGAAGATCAAAGTGTAACTGGTATTATTGAAGGACAAGGTGCTCCTATTTCAACTGAAGAGGTTATTGTAGGTGGAACTGGATATTCATTTAGTAGTTCAACTGCTGTTCCAACAGTTGCTTTGACAGGAAGTGGAAGTGGATGCACAGTTAATGTTACTGTATCAAGTGAAGTAGTTACTGCGGTTGCAATCAACGCTGCTGGAACTGGATATCAAGTTGGTGATGTTTTAACGGTTGATAATACAAGCACAAAAGTAAGTAGAGGTGGAGGATTAAAATTCACTGTTACTGCTATTAACACCACATTTGATACTTTATATTTGACAGATGTTCAAGGTGAAAAATTTACTAATGGACAACCACTGGTTCAGTATGGTGCAAACAATGATACGAGAGCAGTTGTCACAAATGTGACTATTAGTGGAGATTCAACAGTAAATGGTGACTTATTTGCTGGTAATGTTTTTGAAGTAACTCAATATAATCATGCTCATCATGGTCAAACAAATAAAGTTGAAATTCAAAATATTAAACCAGATACTACAATAGTTCCGACCACATCGTCTTTGACTGCAGAAAGTACAACTGTATCACTTGCTAATACATCACCATTTACCACATTCTCAGGTATAACAACTGATAGAGGAGAGGCACTTATTGAAGAGGAAATTGTTTCTTATGTTGTTGGTACAGGTGAACTAACTCTTACAAGAGGTGTATTAAACACAGTAGCTTTAACACATCCAGAAGGAGCAAGTATACAAACATATGAAGTTGGTGGAGTATCACTTGCTGGTATTAATACTACATTTACAGTTCCAACTAATACAACTCTTGTCAATGAGTCTAATATTGATAATTACTATCTTGAATTTAATAGAACTGCATTAGATCCATTAAATCAAAGAACTGGAAATTCATTACTATGTTTTACAGATGAAAAGGCAGCAGGTGGAGACGCTGTTAGAATATCTCAAAATCATCAGTATACTTCATTTGAACCACAAATAGTATTCATCACACCAGGTGCAACAACTGATGTTGTAACAAGCGTTAGAACCATTAGTGGTACAAGTGCGGATGGAACTGAAATATCATATGTTGATCAGGGATTTGTGGATATTTCACTCAGTGAAACAGTATTTTTTGATACTCCAAGATTAATCGCATCAACAATAAATGAAGATAAATTAACATTCTTTCCTAAACAAAAATCAATTGCTTTAAATATAGCAATGACATCAGATGATGAGAATTTATCACCTGCAGTTGACTTAAAGAATGCAACATTTATATACGGAAGAAACAAGATTAACAATCCAGTGGGAATTGAAAATTATGCAACTGATAATAGAGCGAATCAATTATTAAATGATCCTCATGGATCAGTGTTTGTTACACAACCTGTAGAATTAAAACAACCTGCAACATCATTAAAAGTATTGATTGGTGCTAATAGACCACCAGAAGCAGACTTCAGAGTATTTTACAGATTATTTACTGCAGATTCATCTGTAGTCTCACCAACTTACAGAGCGTTTCCTGGTTACAAAAACTTAATTGATACTGATGGAGATGGATTTGGTGATGATATCATTGATGTTGCAAATAATGATGGTAGACCTGATGCATTTGTTTCAGCTGATATTGAAAATGGATTCTCTGAATATCAATTCTCTGTAGATGATCTTGAACAATTTACTGGTTTCACAATTAAAATTGTTATGATTTCAACTAATGAGTCTGCACCAGTTAGATTTAAGGACTTTAGAGTTATTGCATTAGCATGATGAAGAATTTATTAAAACTTATAAGTATTGCATTTGTAAAAGGTTACATCTTAGGAGTGATATTATTATGATGCCAGTAGAGGGTCACAAAGATTTAGTTCGTGATGAAAAAACTAATGCAATAATCAGTGTCGATAAAACTGGTTATGAAACATATATGATCAATAGAAGAATAAATTATGATAAACAAGCAGAGATTGATGCTATGAAAACAGAGTTAGAAACTTTGAAATCTATGTTAAATGACCTTGCTTCAAAGATAACGTCTTAGTAAATATAAATACTTTTTAGATCTGAATTGCTAACTTAGATGGCAGATATCAAAGTAAGAGTTGGACAACAGAATGCAACCAAGGTGATTTCTTCACTCGCAGGTGCTGCAACTCTATCATTATCAGAATTAAGTGACGTTAACATAGTCAACCCACAAAATGGGATGGTGCTAGTTTATAATGCATTGACGAAAAAATTTGATGCAACATTGGAGTTGACTCCAGGTGCAACACAGAACTTAGACATCAACGGAGGAAATTTTTAAGTGGCTAGTATTATTAGAATCAAACGCTCCTCTGGAACTGCGAAACCAAGCAGTCTGAATTGGGGTGAAATGGCATATGTGACTGGTGTAGGTCAATATGGTGGAACAAATCAATACAAAGATAGAGTATTTTTAGGAGATGATGGTACAAACGTTAATCCAGTTGGAGGATTTTACTATACATCTATGATGGAGCATACACCTGGTGCTTTAGCAGGTGTAACTAATACAAGAAATAGTGATGGTGGTATTGTAGCGATTCTTGATAACAATAGAAAAATAGATGTTTGGAATGTAGATAATTTAACTTTAGATTCTAATACATTATCTTCAACAAATAATAATGGTGATATAATTTTTAATCCTAATGGATCTGGTGAGGTTATGATACCTGACGATACTTTCTTAGGATTTGGTGGAGGTACAGATGGTACAGGCACTGCTGATGCAAAGATAGAATATGATGAGAATGGAACAGATGAATTAAGATTTTCTGGAGCGAACGTAAGATTTACTAGTAGTAAAGTAACTGCTGATAATCAATTAATTGTTGGTGGTAATAGTACTCTTGGTAACATCCGAATAGAAGATAATATAATCGCATCTCTAGCTGGACAGGGTAATAAGATATTCATTGACCCATATCCAGATGGTTTAAGTAATGAAGGTGACGTTATCATCAAAGGTAACTTACAAGTTGATGGTACAACAACTACAGTTAACTCTACTCAAACGACTGTTAATGACCCAATCATGATGGTTGGTGATACCACAAGTACAAGAACTGTAATGACAGCGATGGCGAATGGAGCCTCAGCAGTTGTAGTTGACCAAGTAACAGGTATCGCAGTCAATGATACTCTTTTACACTCTAGTTTCTCAGCAAGTGGAATCACTACAGTTACAGCGATTAATACTGGAACTAAGACACTTACATTCCAAGGAACAGCAGTTGCAGGTATCAGCACACAGACTGAAATAACAGTTGTACACGCAACAGATACGAATACTGACCGTGGACTTGGATTTACTTATAATACTGGTATTGGAACTGCAAACTCAACTGATGGTTTCTTTGGATTAGATGATAGTTCAATTGCATCTAGTACTGCTGGAACTGGAAATCACGGTACACACGGTGATGACAGTCGCAGATGGACATATGTTCCTGATGCAACCATCTCTGCTAGTGTAGTTACAGGTACAAAAGGTTTCTTAGACATTAAAGGTATTTACTATCAGTCAGGAAACTTTGCTTCAGGTGGTGTTGTTTGGTTTGACGATACAGGTCTACAGAGATCTACGAATGCTCCACAAACACCCGTTATAACTTCAAAACAAGTATTAACTGCGATTACAAAAGTTACTTTAAGTTCTTTAAGTTCAGGAATCACAGTGGCAGTAGGTGATATTGTAAAACAAGATAGCACTGGTGCCTTCGGTGTTGTTGAAACAGCCGTAACAGGTGGTAATTCTGTCAATTTAATTGGTGTAGAAGGAACATTTAACACAACTAATAATTTAAGAAGAGAGGGTCAGAGTGGTGCGATTGCAAATCTTTCATCCACACCAGGTGCTGCCACCAACGTCTATATAAACAAACCACATTGGACTTCAACCCTTGACGGAGGTACTTTCTAAAAATGCAACAAAACAGTGAAGTAGATGTTAATGTATTAGTGAACTTATATCATACAAAACTAGCAACAGCATTAAATCAAAACGTTCTTTTGGAGGCGAAACTCCAAACTCTAAAAAATGATTTTCAAAAAGAAAAGAATGAACTTTTAGAGCAACTCGCAAATCTCACGGATAATAATGGCGAAACCACAAAGTAGAGGACAACTAATAAATTTCGGTTTGCGTAAACTGGGTTATCCTGTGCTGGAGATTAATCTTGATACCGACCAAATACATGATGCTCTTGATGATACTCTTCAGTTATATCAAGAACGTCATTATAACGGTATTGAGAGAATGTATCTTAAATACAAGATTACTCAAGAAGATTTAGATAGAGGTAGAGCAAAAGGGACTGATGGTGTTGGTATAGTTACTACAACTGGTATATCAACAAATACTGCAGGTACTGTAACCAGCAATTTTTACGAAACTTCTAATTTTATAGCAGTTCCAGAACATGTTCTTGGGGTTAATAAAATTTTTAAATTTGATACAAGTTCTATTTCAGGTGGAATGTTTAGTATAAAATATCAATTATTTTTAAATGACCTATATTATTTTAACTCTGTTGAATTACTTCAGTTTGCGATGACAAAAAGATATTTGGAAGATATTGATTTTCTACTTACAACTGATAAGCAAATAAGATTTAATCAAAGACAGGATAGATTATACTTAGATATTGATTGGGGTGCACAAGATTTAGATTCATTTATCATTATAGATTGTTTTCGTGCACTTGATCCAGAGGAATATAGACAAGTTTATAATGACCCATTTGTAAAAAGATATTTTGTAGCATTGATGAAAAAACAATGGGGAATGAATTTAATTAAATTTAGAGGGACTAAATTACCAGGCGGAATTGAATTAAATGGTAGAGAAATCTATGACGATGGAGTTAGAGAGTTAGAGGAACTCAGGTCAAGAATGACACAGGATTATGAGACTCCTCCTCTTGATTTCATTGGGTGATGAATAATGGCATTGAATCCACATTTTTTACAAGGTTCTAGAGGTGAGCAAAGATTAGTACAAAGTCTAATTAATGAACATCTCAAAATTTATGGTGTCGAAGTTACATTCATTCCAAGAAAATTCGTCAATCAATCAACAATAATAGAAGAAGTCACTGCATCTAAATTTGATGACAATTTTTTAATTGAAGCATACGTAGAGAATTATGATGGATACGCAGGTGCTGGAGATGTTTTAACAAAGTTTGGTATGAGTTTAAGAGATGAAGTAACTCTAACCATCTCAAAAGAAAGATTTGAAGAATTTATTGCTCCTTTTATGGAAGCAGATGATGATATTGAATTATCTTCTCGTCCTCGTGAAGGTGATTTAGTATTCTTCCCATTAGGTCAAAGATTATTTGAAATAAAGTTTGTAGAACACGAAGAACCTTTCTATCAGTTAGGTAGCAACTATGTTTATAAACTTAAGTGTGAACTATTTGAATATGAAGATGAAGTCATTGACACTGATATTGCTGCGATTGATACTCAGGTAGAGGATGTAGGATATGTAGTTGACCTTCAACTAGTTGCAGTTGGTAGAACTGCTACTGCACAACCAATTATTAATACGGGATATATCGATGAAATATTCTTAAACAACGATGGTTCAGGATTCTCTAGTGCACCTTTAGTATCCATAAGCACATCTCCAAATGGTCTAGGTGGTTCAAATGCAACAGCAGTTGCATTCACAACCTCTAGAGCGAATATAACATCAGTAGAGAAGATATTAATTACTAATGCTGGATTTGGATATACAGAAGCACCAACTATCACATTCACGGGTGGTGGTGGAACTGGAGTAGCAGCGACTTGCTCTATAAAAACATCAGGTAAAGGTGTTGTTAGATATGTGGTCACTGATGCAGGTATAGGATTTGGCACAGCACCAACAGTTACTATTTCTGGAGGTGGTGGAACAGGAGCAGTCGGTCTTGCATCTATTGGTATAAATGATACACAAGGATTTAACGAAGTTAAAAATATTTTTGTTACTAATCCTGGTCAAAATTACACTTCTGAACCAACAGTTACAATATCTGACCCAGAGACACTCACTGGTGTTGGAACTTATCACTTCAATGAAGTTGTACAAGGTATGCGTTCAGGAACACAAGCAAGAGTTAAAAATTGGGATTTAGATACTGGAATACTTAAAGTAAGCAATGTTGGAATTGGAACGACCACAACTGGATTTTTTCCTGGCGAAAATGTTAAAGGACTTGAATCTGGTGCAATATTCAGTGTTTCTGTGTTCTCTGATGATACTACCGATAAATATAATGAAGGAGATATATTTGAATCAGAGGCAGACTTACTTATCGACTTTTCAGAATCAAATCCATTTGGGAGTTTTTAACTATGACTAGACCTTTTAAATCATCAGATAAGATACCATACGATCCTTGGTTTGATTATAATATTCCAGCAGCAATTAGTGATACTTTGCAATGTTGGTTAGCAGATCATAACACATCAAGATGGACAACTGAAGTTGATGATAGTCTTCATTCTAAAATGTATGAACTAGCAACAAATAAAGGTTTACTATTAAGTGGATCAGAATCATTAATATAGAGAAATGTTAGGTAATTATTTTTATCATCAAATTGTAAGAAAAACAGTGATTGCTTTTGGCACACTGTTTAATGATATTCATGTGCGTCATGATGATGGTGCAGGTAACGTTATATCAGATATTAAAGTTCCGATTGCATATGGTCCTAGACAAAAGTTTTTAGCAAGAATTACACAACAAGCAGAATTAAACAAAGCAACTCAAATAACATTACCAAGAATGTCTTTTGAGATTACAAATATATCATACGACTCTACAAGAAAGGCAGGTATAACTCAAACTTTTAAGGCATTAGATAGTACAGACGGTGATAAAATGAAAAAGGTCTTTATGCCTGTTCCATATAATCTAGGATTTGATTTAAATATTTTAGTAAAACAACAAGATGATGGATTACAAATTTTAGAGCAGATATTACCATTTTTTCAACCAGGTTTTAATATATCAATTGATTTAGTAAAATCTATTGGAGAGAAGAGAGATATTCCAATGGTTCTTCAAAATATTTCACAACAAGATGATTATGAAGGTGATTTTTCTACAAGAAGAGCATTGATATACACATTATCTTTTACCGCAAAAACATTCTTCTTCAATCATATTGCTAAAACTCCAGAGGGACTTATCAAAAAAGTTCAATTGGATTACTACACAGATACAAATACAAGAACAGCAAAACGTGTACAAAGATATACTGTTGTACCTAAAGCAAAGAAAGACTATAACGATGATGATGTTATAGATACTGCAGATGATTTATTAATTGAACCAGGTGATGATTTTGGATTCACAGAAAGTAGTTCATTCTTTGGGGATGGAAAAGAGTTCGCACCTAATAGAGGGGTAGATATCTAATGGCTAAAGGTTACGATTCATTAAATGATACTTTCAATACTGATGGTAGTGTTGAGGTTGATGCTATTGTTAAAGCAGATGAAGTAACCAAAGTTGATGAAGTCAAAAAAGATTATGATTATACAAGAGGTAATTTATATTCACTAATTGAAAAAGGTCAAGAAGCGATTAATGGTATTATGGAGGTTGCAGGAGAAACTGCAAGTCCAAGAGCATATGAAGTTGCTGGACAACTTATAAAATCAGTCGCAGATACCACTGATAAATTAGCAGATTTACACAAGAAAGTTAAAGATATAGAAGAAGATAATCCTAAAAAACAAAGCACAGTTACGAACAACGCACTCTTTGTTGGTTCTACAAGTGAACTTTCAAAGATGTTAAAAGACGGATTGCTAAATAATAATAGCTCTGAATAGTCTGTATAATGGCGAAGACATCCTGTAAAAAGGGAGAATACTATTGCAACACTGATAAGAAGTGTAAACCTATTCCTGAAGGTTATACTGTCCGTGAGGATGGTTTTCTCGTTAAGGAAGGTTGGTCTGCAAAGTATAAGAAGTCTATTGATTGTAATAACCCAAAAGGTTTTAGTCAGAAAGCACATTGTGCAGGTAAAAAGAAGATGACTGAGGAATCAAATCCTCGTATTGCTCGTAAAAAAGGGCAACCAGCAAAGTCAAAAAAACATTCTGATTTGTATACTGATGAAGATCCTAAAGGAACTATTCATGGACTTGGTTTCAAGGATGTCGCTACAGCGAAAGCGAGTGTGGCAAAAATTAGGAAATCAGGTCGATCACATGCTCATAAAATTCAAGCAGCAATTGCTATGGAGCAAAGAGCAAGAGTGATGGGTAAAACCTCTGAAGCAGCAGTCTATAGAAAGTTTATCAACTCAATGAAAAAGAAAACCAAAGCAATGAATGAAGAAAAGCATGGTGATCACGAATATGAAATGATTCGTCGTCAGACTGACAACATTATTGTTGCTGCGAGAAAAATTAAAAAGGAAGTTGGTAAAGGTGAGGGTGAGGTCAAAGCTTGGGTTCAATCAAAGATAACTAAAGCAGCAGACTATATTGATACTGCAGCAGATTATATGACTGATAAAGAGGAAGTAAAAGAGGGTTCGCTTTACAAGTGGTTTAAAGGTTCTAAATCAAAAGACGGTAAAGGTGGATGGGTAAATGTTCGCACAGGTGGAACTTGTGCAAGTGACGAGCCAGGTGAGGGAGTACCAAAGTGCGTATCTCGTAGTAAGTATGATAGTATGAGTAAGAAGGAAAGAGAATCGGCAGCAAGAAGAAAGAAAGCAGCAGATCCAAATCAACAGAAAAAAACTGGTGCTGCAAAACCAACATATGTTGCAACTGACAAACCTAAAAAAAAGAAAATGAAAGAAGAATTTATCTCATTACCACTTCAACTTGAAGTACCACAAAATGATGGAGAGTTTAAATTAGGTCTGATGTTCCGTGAAAGTTTAGAACAAGATCGTGGTATGCTCTTTGTATTTGAGACTACTGACCGTCATTCATTTCATATGAGAAACACTTTTATACCTCTTGATATAGCGTTTATAAACGAGGAAGGTGTAATTGAAAGTATCAAACAATTAGATCCAATGAGTTCTATTCCTGTATATCCAAATGGTAATATAAGATATGCAGTTGAAGTTAATCGTGGTTGGTTTGCAGAAAATGGAGTAGTTGTAGGAGATACACTATTAGAGGATATAGACGAAGAAGAAATAATAACAGAAGTAAAAGACAAAAAGGGAAAAGGTAGTGGTACAAAAGATGCTTGTTATCATAAAGTTAAGTCAAGATATTCAGTTTGGCCAAGTGCTTATGCATCAGGTGCATTAGTTAAGTGTCGTAAAGTAGGTGCTGCAAACTGGGGTAATAGTACAAAGAAAGAAGAATATATTCCAGAAGAAGGATATGATATTGCAAGAGATGAAGGAAAAGTAAAATCATCTAGAGATAAAAAAGATGGGACTACAATGTCACCAAGTGAAGAGGTCAAAAAGACACAGAAGAAAAATGATGGTGCCTCTGCATATGAAAATGTGAAAAAGAAGTATAAAGGTCAGATTATGGATGTTAAAAAAGAAGAGGTCTCTATAAAAGGACATTCAGATTGGAGACAAGAACTTGATGAGAAGTGTTGGCCAGGTTATGAAAAGAAAGGAATGAAAACAATGTTTGGTAAGAGGTATCCAAACTGCGTAAAAAAGTCCAAGAAGAAGAAGTAAAGGATACTTCTTCTGATATACAGGAAAAGACAAA